>ENA-ORTM01000013-ORTM01000013.1-human-gut-metagenome-genome-assembly--contig:-NODE-13-length-185347-cov-7.602374_pt1 | contig 185347 bp, 161 predicted proteins | sample MGYA00241909_ERZ509182 | MGnify/ENA primary metagenome ERZ509182 (study PRJEB26280, sample SAMEA2338855) | human gut metagenome | biome: human gut; feature: human-associated habitat; material: faeces...
CAGACAGATTCTTTATCGTGTATTATATATTCTGCATCCACTTGCATGCCAGTTCTATCCAGGACTGGCATTCTTTCTGTACACAGCCGCCGTCTTCGTTGCTTGTCTCTTCGTTTGCAAGACTTAAACCATGTCCGCCAACCGGATAAAGATGCATTTCTACCGGAATTTCAAATTTGCGCAACGCATTGAAGAACAACAGAGAATTCTCTACAGGAACACAATCATCTGTCACTGTATGCCACAGGAATGTGGTTGGTGTATCTTTAGATACCTGGAATTCCAGAGACTGTTCTTTTCTCTTATCAAGATCATTATAATCCTCTCCAAGCAAGCATTCAAAGGAACCTGTATGTGCAAACTCACCGGAAGTGATCACCGGATAACTTAAGATCATACCATTTGGTTTCACCATATCAGAAGTTACCCCAAGTGTCTGTGCAATAAAATCTTTCTTCCAGAAAACGCCAAGACTTGCTGCCAGATGACCACCTGCGGAAAAGCCCTGCAGAACAATTTTATTCGTATCAATATGAAACTCTGCAGCATTTTTTCTTAAAAAAGCAACAGACTTCGCAAGCTGCAAGAGTGCCAGTGGATATCTGGCAGGTTCTACGCTATAGCGCAGGATCACTGCATGATATCCCCTTACCAGATACTGCATGGCGATCGGTTCTGCTTCTCTGTCAGAAGTCATAGCATACCCGCCTCCCGGGCAGATCACAACTACCGGACGCTTTCTGTTGATATGCATTTCAATGGAATTATCCAGAAAATAAGTGTATAAATCTGCAGTTTCTTTATATCCGTCTACTGCAATTTCAATCTTCTTATAAATCATAAGTTCCTCCTGTATATTTCATCATTTTTTCCATTTCTACTCCCCATTCCGCTAATTTTTGGGGAATATTTACAGCTACTTTTCTCAGTTTTGTTTTGCCATCCTTTGCTGCCAGACGCTTATATAAATGTATATTTCCATCTGCATCAAGAACAATATAAAAACACTCTAAAATATGACCTGATCCTACAATTTCCCGTGTTGTATATATATATCCTGCTTTATTCTTTTTTCTTTTAGAAAAAACAATCCCTCTGCTTCTCCTGTCTCGGAAACTTGGAAAATAATCTTCACGTATAATTTCAAGTTCTTCCCATTTATACATTTTTTTGAAAAACAGATACGATATTTTGCAGCCTTCTTTACTTAATGTTACGACTTTTGAAGAGAAAAACAATAATGGTGCATCAATCAAAAACTCAAGAATCAATATTGGAATTCTTTCTCCCTCTTCAGCAGACAGCCCTGTCCAAATAAGCAGTACCGTAATAAGTATTACCATGGTTATCTGCAAAAAATATCTGATCTTTATTACTTCTTGCTGATATTCTTTTAAATTTGTACAGTCTGCTCCTTTGCTTTGAATTTTTTTTCTTTGTTGCCTCCTCAATTCTATCATTTCATCATATTGTCTTTGTTTTTCTTCTTCTTTTATTCCCTCTCCTTTTTCTGCCTCCACTCCCCATTCCTTCATTTTTTCACGAACATTTACGTACATTTTTCTAATAACTTGCTTTTTTCCTTTTTCTAATTTATAAGAAAAAACATTGCCATGTTCATCAAAAGTAATGTAAAAACAATCTGAAAGCGGAAACGCATCAACGATCATCCTGGTAGTATATTTCTTTTTCTTCTTATTTACTGCATATTTGGAAAATACAATCCCCTGATAACGTATGCTCCCTCCCTTACCATATGTATACCAGACATCCTCTCTGATAACAGCAAGCTCTTCCCATTTATAATTTCTCTTCCAAAACAGCCAGGATACCGTACAGCCTTCTCTGCTCAGCACAACAGTTCTCATATAATACAAGATTAACAGCAACATTAATATTTCCACACTAAAAATTATAAATTCATATCCCTCTGTTCTTATTTCCTTTCTTTCCAGGAAAATCATCAGAATTCCTATGCCGAATACAAACGCTGATATAAATAATATCAGTATTATATGTGGATCTAATACTCTTATTTTTTCCTGCTGCTCTTTCATATGCATTTCCTCCGGTTGTCTGAAATCCTTACTGTTACTATTCCGGTATATCAACCTAATTTCTTGCATTTTCTTATGAGTTCATTATAAGGTAAATATATGTAATTGTTAAGGTGCAAAATAAAATGTTGCTGTCCCGTTTACTGCAAATTAAACGAACCATACAATATTAAAGTTCAGCTGTTATTATCTTTCAAGGATCATGACATCTTTTTCATTCATGCTAACGGTCTGCCCTGAAACGTTCTCCTCCTTCGATAAAGTTGCAGAAAATTGCCCGGACTTTCTGCAATATGGCAGAAGAATTTTCCTTGTTTCTTCTGCTACAAAAAATCTCCCGGATAAGAGAAGCGCTTACTCTTATCCGGGAGATTTTTTATATCTTTAACAAATTCATATCTTTTATTTTCAGATCAGCAATTATTTATTTCCCTGTCCATAATATGCATTTGCACCATGTTTTCTGAAGTAGTGCTTATCCTGCAGATCCTGTGGTGCAGGTTTTACCTGTGGATTGATCAGCTCACAGCGGGATGCCATCTTGGCAACTTCCTCAAGAACAACTGCATTATGTACTGCTTCATGAGCATCCTTGCCCCATGCAAATGGTCCATGGTTTTTGCAAAGTACTGCAGGTACTGCTTCATAATCTTTGTCCTTAAACAGGTCTACGATCAGAAGTCCTGTATTTTTCTCATATTCTTCAAATTCTTTGCCTTCCAGACAGCGTGCACATGGAACCTCACCATAAATATAATCTGCATGTGTGGTTCCATAACATGGGATTGCTCTTCCGGCCTGTGCCCAGCTTGTTGCCCATGAAGAATGTGTATGTACAACTCCTCCGATATTCGGGAATGCTTTGTACAGTTCTACATGAGTTGCTGTATCAGAAGATGGATTATATTTTCCTTCTACCTTATTTCCATTCAGGTCTACAACAACCATATCATCCGGTGTCAGCAGATCATAATCAACTCCACTTGGTTTGATGACAAAAAGTCCTGATTCTCTGTCGATTCCGCTTACATTTCCCCATGTAAATGTAACAAGTCCGTATTTTGGAAGATCCATGTTTGCTTTGTAAACTTCCTCTTTTAATTTCTCCAGCATGATTCGTACCTCTCCTTTTGCTTTTCAGATATTCTTTTACAACAGCTTTCAGATGTTCCGGCTTTTTTCTGCATATCCCACCCGGAAAATCTCTTAATATCTGTATTATAGCACTTGTACGGTACATGTACCAACTTGTATGTTGATTATTTTACTGTTTCTCATACAAAAACTCTTCAGGCAGACTTACCTTGAAATCTTTTGCAAGTGAACGGAAATTGTCCGGTGTAATAGTCTGAAGTTTATTTGGAGTCATAGAAAGAATCTTCACCAGGATCTCTGCAGATTTTTCTACCGTATGGAGCAGACCAAATGTCAGGTCAAAATCTTCACCTGAGCAGAACATTCCATGATGTGCCCAGATAACAACATCATATTTCTTCATTAATTCTGCTGTTTTTATGGCAATTTCTCTTCCACCCGGTACCATCCAGCCGACAACACCTACGCCGTCCGGGAATACAACCGGACACTCTGTAGCAGATTCCCATAACTCTCTTGTAAAGATCTTATCATCCAGTGGCAGAACAAATGTCAGAGCAATTGTATTTGTCGTATGTGCATGATAAATAACACGATGTTTTCCGTTTGTCAGTTTCTTCTTCACTTCATGATTCATCAGATGAGTCGGAAGCTCACTGGTAGGTCTGCCGCCCTCAACCAGGCCCCAGCGGATTCTGTAATTTGTTCCTGTCTCATCCAGTTCAATGATCGCAAGACATACTTCCGGATCCACGATAATATTTCTGAAATATTTACCGCTTCCCGTTACAAGGAAAAACTCTCCTGCTAATCCCGGAACCTCTACCCCGATCGGTATCCATTCTCCAGTTGCATTCAGACGGGGACGAATCATCTCTACTTCCTCCGGTTTCAGACGATAGCTTAAGTTTCCGCCATTTCTCTCATGCCATCCCTGAAGATAACCATCATTTGCCATTTTGATAAATCCCTGTACGAATTTAGATTCCAAAATTTTCATAATATATATTTCCTCCGCTCTTTGTGGTTTTATGTTGTTTATTTTTAGCAATACGTTGTTTCTTGTTGTTTACAAGTGCATTATATATTGTTTTATGTGGTTTGTAAACAATTTCTCAGAAAAATCTCTCACAAAACCACTTCTTGTTTCAGAAATATATTTGTCAATTCTGTCCTGCTATTCATCCTGTCCGGAGGATTTTTACCGTTATTTTTGCTGAAATTCTATAATTGCGTATGCTTTTCCGTCTGTATCATCAAGCGATACAATCACTTTTCCCGTTTCTGTTTTTGCTTTCGGACAGATTATATCCCCAAGCTTTGCCTGCATCTTATACTCTGCACGCATCTGGTATACTTTGAGATCTTCCGGCAGGAAATCTTCTGCCATACAGATATACTGACAGTTGTTTACATGATGATTGGTGTCAAGATGATGCTTCTGCACTGTGAATGATTCCTGTGAAGTCATGTCATCCGGAAGTTTGATTTTCCTCGGTGCATAAGCCATTTCCAGCTTTTCGCCGAGTATGTAATTGTCTGTATCTGCAGGTGTCAGTCTCGCCGGAATCCCTGTACTGATGGCCAGATGTGTCCAGTTGGAGTTCGCCCAGGCAAGCTTCTTCCCATCCATTGTTTCTATGGTGAAATTACGCATACCCATGAATCCTTTGAAATCATAAGGTGCTGTCGTGATCCTGATTTCCGTTCCCATAGCAGGATATTCATCCACAATTACCTGCCAGGAAGAAAGAACCCACGCTCTGTCTCTTGCCTTCAGCACGTCTCCTCCAAGCCCGACCGACTCCGCATGAAATGTACAGCAATCCTGAAAATAATTCAAAACACCCGGTAATGTCAGTTTGCCGTTCTCACCTGTCTCACTGTATCTGACTCTACTGTTAAAACTGTAATTCATTTTTTATGTCCTCTTTTCTTATGTCGCTATGATTTTTTAATATACTTCTTTTCTATTATTATAACAAGCCAAAAGTATAAGGCATAAAACAGTTTTTTATAAACTGCCCTATGCCTTATCTTTGTTCTACGTTATATTATTTACTGTAATTCTTTGCTACAAATGTGATCATTACCTTAAACAGATCCCCATCCAGGTATAGCTTAAACTCACCTCCCTGCAGCTCTGTCAGGCTCTTTGCGATAGAGAGTCCCAGTCCGCTTCCCTCTGTATTTCTCGCCACATCTCCTCTGATAAATCGTTCTGTCAGTTCATCCGCAGAGATATTCAAAGGCTGTGCTGAAATATTTTTCAGGGAAAAGGTTACTTTTTTATTTCTGTTGCTGATCTCTGCGTAAACTCTGGTGCCCTCCATTGCGTACTTCACAACATTGCCGAATACGTTTTCCAGGACACGCCACATTCTCTGACCGTCTGCGTAGATAATGGACGGTTCGTCTGTGAAATGTACCATCATAGTCAGGTTCTTCTCCTGGAATTTCTCTTCAAATTCTCCGATCACCTGCTGCACCATTTCCACAAAATCAATATCATTCATCTCCAGCTTAATGTTTCCGGTGCTTGCCTTGGATGCCTCTACCACATCCTCTGTGAGCACCTTCAGTCTCTGGGATTTCTCATCCAGGATGCGTAGATATTCCTGTATTTTCGGATCTGTCGGGTTCTCACGTTTCATCAGATCTACATAATTGATAATGGAAGTCAGAGGTGTTTTCAGGTCATGGGAAACATTTGTGATCAGCTCTGTCTGCATTCTTTCCTTTTTCAGGCTGTTCTCCACAGCAGCATCCAGACCACTGCCAATATTGTTGATATATTCTGCCATCACCTTCTGTTTTCCGGTAAGTGTATCTGTTTTGATCTTATACTGCAGTTCTCCATCGCTTATTTTCTTCAGACCATCCATAATACGATCCTGCCCGTCTGCTTTTCTGATGGCGAAAATCATAACAGCCACATCTACAGCCATCAATGCCAGCAGGAATACTCCTGCACCACTGAATACGCAGCCGATGATCAGGAACTGCAAAAATAAAAATGCACCTCCCACAAGCAGAACTTTTATTTTTTCTGCTGTATTTCTGGAAAAAGCTCTGGCAAAATCAGCAAGCTTCCCACTGCATTTTCCAATCCATTTCAGAACTTTTCTAATCATACTGTTTTTCCATAAGGTTCCTGCTTTTATTCTTCTTACCAGGCTGAGATATCCGATCAGAAACCATGCCATTGTATAAGTCCCACATATGAGACAGATAACAATCACTGTCACTACTGCATGACTGTAACCCAATGATGAGTTGGCGATCAAGGTTCCCGATATGATCGTTCCTGCCAGCCATATACCGATTACTGTTCCTGCCGCAATTTCTGTATACCATCTGTCAAATCCGTTGAGATGAATTTCTTCATCCTTTGGTTTCCTTCCTGCTGTCACAGTCAGCCACACCATACCGATCAGCCAGAGCACACTTCCGAAGATTGCTCCTGCCAGCATCGGAAACATAAGCTTTGAATATGTCTCATAGTTCTCTGCCTCATCAGCCATGGAATCTGCCACAGAAAATTTCGTATCAACCGAAACTGCAAATACAAAATCCTTTGTGTCAAAGCTCTGATCAATGGTATGATTCCACACCTGCAGATCTGCACCCGGAATATTTGTAACACACTCACTTAATTCCGGGTAAACAACTGCATATGCTTTTTCCTTAAATATTTTCTCAAGGTTCTGCTCCAGCTGTGCGTAACTGCTGTACGCTTTTTTATTTGTATAGATTGTCTGTGTTTCTTTATCTGCGAAAAGATATGTGAGGTTGGTACTCCCTTCGGTATAGTCTCCCACGCTGTGAAAGACGGATGCCAGTGATGTTTCATAATCATTGAACTGTTCATCTGACTGTATGGCACGGATGCAGTCCAGAAGTGTGAATAACTCCTTATATGCATCCTCCAGTCTCCCATTCCATTCCGTGCTTTTGTTTACCGCATCCAGGATATTCTCAGCTCCCTGTGGTGCAAATTTCTCGTCCAGCTGACTCAGTTCTACGAAAAAACATCCCGGATATTCTGTGTTTGTTCTGGTATCCGTAACGTTGCCGATATTCTCTGATTGTGAGGTATATCTGTAATAAAGTTCATCTGCTACGGTATCCAGTTTCTCGGACTCGGTCTTTGATTCGAAATCATCTTCTTCAAGAAAATCTGTATTGTAATTAATTTTCAGTGTTCCATCTGCCACCATCTTTTTAAAGTCAGTCCGATAAAAATAGTGGCTGGTTCCGTCAAAAGATTCACATCTTATGACCTGTGAATCTTCGTCATAAACACCTTCATAATAGTTTGCCTCCCAGTCTTTTCCCCACTCCAGAAGATCACTTACAGAGTACGCAAGCCCGGAAGTATTTTTCAGAGAAAGGTCTCTGATGGAATCACGGGTGTTTCCTTTTTCCTCAAATTCTGCCAGATCGATCACTGCCGATGAACCAGCATTTTTCAGATAGTTAATGTCATCCTGCGCTGCCAGACTGACCAGAATATCTGATCCTCTGTTGCTGACCTGTTTCTCAAATGCTTCTGATTCTGTGTAACTTTTGCCTCTGTCATCCAGGCGGATTCCAGTCTGATAGATCATCACAAACATAGCTACACAGACTGCTGCTGCAACTGCTGCCAGATGCGCGATCACGATCCAGATTGCCTTGACAGAACTGCTTCTGTATCCTTTTCCCTTCATAATGTTTGTCCCTTTCCTTTTTTATTTAATTTATTGCTTTGTCAAGCGGATATTCGCAATCCGCTTTGCTACTTGCTCATAACCAAATAACTGCTTCACAGTTTATCAGAATGTGCTTGCACACCTCCTGATACAAGCAAGTCCCCACCCACTGCTTATTGCTTTTCGCAATTGAAGCAGGGGACTTACTTGATTTGGTTAAATTTTAAGCAGACTGCTTTTTTATCGATCCATCCATTTACAAAACAATATTGCCACAAGCGTACTGACAAATGTTGCCACAATTGCCGGACCTGTCACCCCTGCCGGATTTGCACTTCCGTACTGGCTTCGATAGGCAATGACATTGACCGGTATCAACTGTAATGATGAAATATTTAAAATCAAAAATGTACACATTTCATTGCTGGCGGATTTGGGTTTTTTCCCTTTTCGTTCTTCTTCCAGTTTTGCAAGTTCTTCCATTGCTTTTAATCCCAGAGGTGTTGCACCCCAGCCAAGCCCTAAAAAATTTGCAATGACATTAGCGGAAATATATTCCATTGCCGGATGTTCTTTTGGTATTTTGGGAAATAAAAAATGCAAAAGCGGCTGCATTTTCTCTGTCATCTTATCGATTAATCCGGAACTTCTCGCAATCTGCATGATTCCCATCCACATCGCTACAATTCCGGACATCGTAATACAAAGTGCAACCGCTTCTTTAGCACAGGACAACGCTGCATCCGTTACTTCCGAAAGCCTTCCTGTCACTGCGCCATACAAAATGCCGATGAGCATCATAGCTCCCCATAAAAGATTCAGCATACTTTTATCCTGTTTTGGCTCTTCTTTTTATTCTATACAAAAAAGAATCGGAATATTACTCGTCAGAATCATCATACTCATCAGAACCGCTATTATCATCTTCCGAATCATCATAGCTTTCAGCAGAATCGCTATTATCATTTTCCGAATCAGATTCTTCTGTATTTTCATTAGAAAGTCCCTGACTTCTTTGGGTTATCTTATTTAAGATTTCCGTTTCTTTCTCTCCCGCTGCCGGTGTCGGCTGATAATTATTATAGTCCTCTACCGAAGAAATACTGCATGGAATGATATTTGTCACATTATCTTCCTGCAGTTTTCCACCTTTTAGAGTAAAAGTCTGCTGGAAAATCATGGTATCCATATCAGACGGATACATATTTCCACCGAAGCAGAAATTGCCAAGACTGTATACAATATTTTTTCCTTTATACTGTTCAATTCCCTGAAGTACATGTGGATGATGTCCAAGCACCAAGTCTGCTCCTGCATCAATTGCAGCATGCGCAAGTTCTACCTGCACATCATTTGGATACTCTGCTTTTTCCTCTCCCCAATGAAAACTCGCAATGATAACCTGTGCGCCCTCATCCTTCAAATCCTGAATATTTTTCTCCATGGAATCTTTCACGCCCAGACCATCTGCCAACACGTAAGTACCAACCAAACCGACTTTGATGCCTTTTACTTTCTTGATTGCTACCCTGTCATAACCAAAATTTGTAATTCCGGCTTCATCAAGTGCATCCATCGTATCGTTATAGCTCTGCTCTCCATAATCTTTGCTGTGATTATTTGCAAGATTGGCAGCCTCCACAAAGCCATCTGTCAAAATTTCCGCATAGCTTTTATCTGCTTTAAATGCAAATTGTTTATCCTCACGGGTTGTACTGTCTGTCAGCGTACCCTCAAAGTTTACAATTGTTAAATCATCTTCTTCAAAAACAGATTTTACATTTTCAAAGAAATAATTAAAATCTCCAACCTCATCATATTTTGCCGGCATACTGCCCTCATAAGCAAAATTTTCATCCGTTCCAAATGTACAGTCTCCCACTGCACTAATGGTAAAACTTACCGTTTTATTTTTTCGTTTTGTTGTTTTTTCCATTTCTTCTGAAATGGCTGTCTCCTCTTTTTGCTTCTTTCCTCCGGTCAAAAGTTTTTTACATCCTACCAGAAGCAGTGTAAAAATCAATAAAACCACTAATACAATATCTGCCAGAATAATTGTTCTTGCTTTTTTATCCTCCGGCAGCTTTTCCTTAAACAACTCATATTTTTTCTTTAATTCCAGTTTCTTTAAGGCTTCTTTTGCTCTTTTAAGCCATTCTTTTGCCTTTTCGAACCATATTTTTGCCTTTTTGCTTAAGTCTTTTTTATCCATCTGCTTCACTTTTATTCCTTTTTCAGCAGTGCCTGATATACATCACGTTTGCTGATTCCTCTGTCTTTTGCCACCTTTTTCATTGCTTCTTTTTTGTCGATTCCCTGTTCCATGTAATGTTCCAAATGTTCCTCTAACGGCATCTCTTCCCATTTTTTCTGGGCTTCTTCTTCCATTTCTTTTCGGCTCTTTCCTTCGATTACAAGTACACACTCCCCTTTTGGTTCATGTTCTCCATACCACTTAAGGGCTTCTGAAATGGTTGTCACAAATGCTGTCTCATGTTTCTTTGTCAGTTCCCGACACACGGTAAGCCTTCTCTCTCCAAGGATTTCAAATAATTCTTCCAAGGTTCGAAGCAGACGATGTGGTGCTTCATACATTATCATGGTTCGAGTCTCTGTTTTTAACTCTTCCAATATTTTCTTTTTTTCTTTTTTATCCGACGGTAAAAACGCTTCAAACGCAAAGCGCCGTGTAGAAAGTCCGGATAAAGTCAATGCTGTAATGCAGGCTGCCGGTCCCGGAAGGGATGTTACTTCAATTCCTGCCTCATAACACATCGCAACCAGTTCTTCTCCCGGGTCGGAAATCCCAGGCGTTCCGGCATCCGTAACCAGCGCAATATTTTTTCCTTCTAATAACTGTTCTACCAGATAATGCCCTTTATCAATCTTATTGTATTCATGATAACTGGTCATTGGTGTTTTGATTTCAAAATGGTTTAAAAGCTTAATGCTGTTTCTGGTGTCTTCCGCCGCAATTAAATCCACTTCTTTTAATGTGCGCACCACACGAAACGTCATATCTTCCAGGTTACCTATCGGAGTTGCGCACAAATATAATTTTCCACTCATAATTTTTCCTCATGATTTCTTCCGTAGATATCAAGAATTTCATCGGTATAAACACCCGTTTTTTCATACACAATCAATGGGCGTTCCACTTCAATCCGTGATTTTCCTCCACGCAGTCCTTCAATTAAGACCAGATTTGGCTCTTTGTCTGCATAAGGCTGTACCAGACGCATCCTCTTTGGCTCAATTTTATATTTTACCATAACCGACATAATTTCAGCCAGACGAAATGGTCGGTGTACCATATAAAATCTTCCCTTTGGCACAAGCACCTTCGCTGCCTGAGCTATGATATCATCCAGTGTACACAACGTTTCATGCCTTGCAATCGTCTTTGCACTGTTTTCTCCGGTTAGTCCATGACTTCCAATCATGTACGGAGGGTTTGTCGTTACGACATCAAAAGAAGCGCCGCCAAACACTGCACCTGCTTCTTTGATATCTCCGGTTATGATATCAATATCCTGTTCCAGTTTATTATATGCGACACTTCTTCTTGCCAGCTCTGCACTTTCTTCTTGGATTTCCAGTCCTGTAAAATATCCTTTCGGATATCTTGCTTTCATTAAAATAGGGACGATTCCTGTGCCCGTCCCCATATCAAGTACCCTCTCACCCGGCTTGGCTTTTGCAAACCAGGCAAGAAGGACAGCGTCTATCCCAAAGCAGAACTGTTTCGGATTCTGAAAGAGCATATAGCCATTTTGAAGGTCATCAAGACGTTCATTCTTGTCTTTCATTTATTTCTTCTCCAGTTCTTTTAAAGCTCTCATTTCCTCATCGCTGAGGCGGAATTTTTCTTTTTTCTGACGCGGTCTGAATTTTAAGTCTTCCACCGGATATTCCCGAATTTCTTTTTCGCCATCCACATCAACAACAACTTTTACCAGCTGTCTTAACACGCTGACACTGTGCACCTCTCCTCTTAAACCATCTGCGGTTGTCACTCTGTCACCGATTCCCGGAAGTTTACGATTTAATTCTTCGTAAGTTTCTTCCTCATTTTTCAGACAACACATCAATCGTCCACATACACCGGAAATTTTCGACGGATTCAACGACAGATTCTGTTCCTTTGCCATCTTAATGGATACCGGTGCAAACTCAGAAAGATAAGTGTGACAGCACAGCGGACGTCCACAGATTCCGATTCCACCTAAAATTTTTGTCTCATCACGCACACCAATCTGGCGCAGTTCAATTCTTGTCTTAAAGATAGCTGCCAAATCTTTTACCAACTCACGGAAATCAATTCTTCCATCAGCGGTAAAATAAAATAACACTTTATTATTATCAAAGGTATACTCGACATCAATTAGTTTCATCTCGAGTCCGTGCTCTCTGATTTTCTTTAAACAAATCTGATACGCCTCTTTTTCACGCTTCCGGTTTGCCTCTTCTTTTTTGTCATCCTGTGGAGTCGCAATTCTGATTACTTCTTTTAAAGGCTGTACCACCTTTTCATCTTCCACATCTCTCGGAGCAAGCACGACATGCCCGTATTCCACTCCTCTCGCTGTCTCCACGATTACGTGGTCTCCAACACAAATATCAAAATCCTTCGGTGAAAAATAATAAATCTTTCCCACGTTACGGAATCTGACTCCTATTACTCTTGTCATTTATTAGTTCTCCCTGATTGTCAGGAACAATAGTTCCATCGTTAAGTCAAAATTAACATTCGCCTGCAGACGCGCTTTTGCAGTCTCAATCGCCTTGATAATATTCTCAAGACCCTCATAAGAGCTCTTATCTGCTCTCTCTTTGATAAAATTGTATTCATCTTTAAAAACCAGACTGTCCATTTCTTTGGTGGCCTTAAATAACAACACATCTCGAAACCATACTAAAAACAAATCCAGATACTCATAAATCGTATGTTTCTGTTCAGAAAGGTTTTTCAGTGCATCTACCATTTCATAAACTTCCATATCGCTTCCACGACGTAAGATACGGAAAGCCGCATCCATCATTTCTGTAAAATCTTCTGCAGTTGCAATCTGTTTTGCTTTTCCTACATTTCCCTGTGCAAATGCCACACTGACATCTGCCTGATAATCCGGTACATGCAGTTCTTCCATCAGATACTTACGAATGACTTCATCGCGCACCGGTTTAAAATTCAATGTCACACATCTTGAAGTAATCGTCGGCAAAAGTCCGGTATTATTGTTTGCCAAAAGCAGAATCACAGCATAAGCCGGCGGTTCTTCAATTGTCTTTAACAGGGCATTTTGAGCCTGTATCGTCATCTTCTCCGCTTCATCTACGATATAAATTTTATAAGGACCGGTATACGGTTTGATTTCCACATCCGAAACCAGTTGTTCGCGGATTTCTTCGATACCAATCGAAGTCGGCTTTACATGCTCCACATAGATAATGTCCGGATGATTCCGGCTCATTGCTTTTCTACAGGAACTGCAATGCATACACGGCTCTTTTTTATGTTCCTCGCATTGCAATGTCATGGCAAATAATTTTGCCAGAAGTTTTTTACCGCTTCCTTTTTCTCCTGCAAAAATATAAGAATGTGAAACCTGTTCCTTCTCAACTGCATTCTGCAAATGACGGATTACCTCTTCGTGTCCCAATACTTTTTCAACTTCCTGCATTGCAATCACCCACCTTGTCCTAATAATGTCTTGTATGTTTCAAAATGATAACGTGATACCATAACATGATACCATTTCGAATATGTTCTCATTATACCACACGATTGAAATGCACTCAATAATTCCTTCTCTAACATTTCTATTAAGATTCTATTAAGCGTTTTTTGATATATGCTGTTATTTCACTCAGACACGTCTCTAAATTTTTATTAAAAAATCGTTTTTCAATTCCTGCCTGCTCTAATTTTTCTTCCGAGAAATCCTCCGCATCGGCAAGAAAACGACGACAAAGTTCCTCATAATGTGGTTCTTTCTGGGTTTCCTCTCTTGCAATGGCTCGTTTTAGACGCTCCCCATCTTCCACCTCCACATAAATCGGACACAGCGCTGCTGCTCCATAATATGCTTTCAGATTCTGATAGGATTCAAGCGTTCCAATGGCAAGATAACTGGTTTTTCTTAAATCAACCGAACCGTCATCTGCTGTAAAATAAGTCCACGGTCCGTAAACTGTCTGATAGGTTCTTGCTTCAATCACTTTTTCTGCTTTATCAAATTCAAAATACTTTGCCTCATCTACAAAGTGGTATTCCTGTCCTTCTTTTTCTCCGTCACGAATCGGACGAGTGGTATAAAGCACCAGTCTTCCAAGCTTTAAATTCTCTGATTCCTGAAGCTTTCGATAGATGGTGTCTTTTCCGGAAGAACTTTTTCCCATGATATAAAATATTTTTCCCATAATTCACCTTTTTTGCACACGAATCTTCTGTGCATGATAATCAATCAATCCCTGTACTTCAAGCCCCTGCATTTTCCAGCTCTCTATTTTTTCAATCAGCTCTTTTGTTACCCTTTCTCCCGGCACAATACACGGAATCCCCGGTGGATAAAGATACGCAAACTCTGTACTCACTCTTTCCTCTGCTTCTTTTAAATTCACTTCTTCCCAGTCTGCATCCATTGCCTCTGCAACGCTACAAACTGCATTTTCGTCTGTAAACTCAATTTTTGTCTGCGCTTTCTCCTTTATTTGACTTTCCGTCTCAGAATCAAGTACCGAATCAATTTCCAAAAGTGCACCTGCAAGCCGTGCAAATCCTTCTTCACTGTCCATCACGCTTGAAAGTGCAAGCACATAAGACGGAGCGGTCATTTCCATTTCTAACTGATATTTATCGAGCAGTTTTTCCCGAAGCACCTCTCCATCAATAGAAGTCCCCTTTGTTGAAATAATAATTTTAGAACAATCCATATCATAGACGCCATTTTTCCCGACTACTTCATCCGGTTTGACCAGATGCAGATGCTTCAAATCAGAAAGCTTTCTGCGGCACTCCTTTAATCGTACCGTGTATTCTTTAAATAACACTTCCGAAGAAGACTCCAGCAGTCGGATACAGGCATCCATACTGCTCATAAAAACATAAGACGGGCTACTGCTCTGATAAATTGAAAGAAACCGCTTCAACCGTTCTTCAGATACAAGACTGCCCTGCGTGTGCAGCAGGGCAGTTTGTGTCAATGAAGGCAAAGTTTTATGCAGACTCTGGATTACGATATCTGCGCCGTTTTCAAGTGCAGACTCTGGAAATGTATCTGAAAAACGAAGATGAGCTCCATGTGCCTCATCTACAATCAGCGGAATTTGATGTGCGTGTACAATCTCACTAATTGCAGCAATATCAGACACCATTCCGTCATAAGATGGCGAAGTAATCAGTACTGCTTCTATCTCAGGACAGACGTTCAAAGCTTCTTCTACCGCTTTCGGTGTAATTCCGCCGTTTAATTCTGTCTCTTCAAACACAGCCGGATATAAATAATGTGCATGCAGACGTCTTAAATAAACTGCATGATAGGCAGCTTTATGACAGTTTCTTGCCATCAAAATACTGCCCCCATCACTGGTACATGCTGAAATTGCACTTAAAAGCCCGGCGGTACTTCCATTTATCAGATAAAAGCTTTTATCTGCATGGTACAACTTTGCAACACGTTTCTGTGCTTCTAAGAGAATTCCCTCCGCATGATGCAGATTATCAAATCCGGTAATCTCGGTAATATCAATTTCATAAGGATTTTTTAATGTCTCAGGGCAGAAGCTACGCTTATGCCCCGGCATGTGAAATGGATAAACCTCTCCTTTGCTGTATTCATATAATGCTTCATCGATATATTTTTTCATTTTTTAATTTCTTATATTTGTCCGGTGGATATTCACAATCCACTTCACTCTTTCATTCGGTTAACTTATCTTGCAAGTGCTTCCTGTACCATTTTCTGAACAGTTGCAAATACATCCTCTAATGCTACTTTTTCTCTTACAGATTTATCTCTTGTTACCACTTCACAGCATCCCTCTTTCATATTTCTCGGGCTTGCAATGATACGAACCGGAATACCCATTAAGTCAGCATCACTGAACATAACACCGGCACTTACTTTTCTGTCATCGTAAAGTACTTCGATTCCTGCGTTCTGTAACTGTTCATATAAACCGTCTGAATAGTTCTTGATTTCTTCATTGTCTGGACGTACACAGCAAAGGTGAACCTGCCATGGAGCAATTGTCATTGGCCAGATTGGACCATACTCATCATGATGTGCTTCGCAGACAGATGCAGCAAGTCTGCCGACACCAATTCCATAACATCCCATAATCGGATATTTTTCTTTGCTGTCTTTATCGAGATATTTCATTCCCATGCTCTTAGTATATTTTGTTCCGAGCTGGAAAATGTTTCCGACTTCGATACCTCTTGATACTTTGATTGCTTTTTTCTTACAACATGGGCAGATTCCGCCATCTACGATTTTTGCGAAATCATGATATTCTGCATCCGGAAGATCTCTTTCCATACAAAGCCCTGTGTAATGATAATCATCCTGATTTCCGCCACAGCAAAGATTGCATCCACCTTTTAAAGAACTGTCATATAAAACAGTTACATTTGCATCCATCTTGTAAGGTCCGATAAATCCTGGATGTAATCCACTTTCTAAGGTAATTTCTGCCGGATGAATTTCTTCTTTTAAGAAGTTTGTCAGTTTTGTTTCATTTGCTTCCAAGTCCCCTCTGATAAATAATACAACGTATTCATCATTGGAATTTTTCTGATATACTACCGCTTTACAGGATTTTTCTGCTGAGCTGTTTAAGAATTCACATACTTCTTCGATTGTATGCATATTTGGAGTGCTCACCAGTTTTAATTCCTGATATTCTTCAGCTTCATTTTCTACAATGTTTTCTGCTGCCTCTACATTTGCTTTGTAACCACATTCCGGGCATACTGCAATGGAATCTTCTCCAACCGGAGTCAAAAGCATAAATTCATGAGAAAGGCTTCCACCCATCATACCAGAGTCAGATGCAACTGCGATTGTTTCCGGAATTCCGGCTCTCGCAAAAATTCTTTCATAAGCATGATAACATTTGTCATAATATTCTTCCAAATCTTCCTGAGATGTGTGGAAAGAATACGCATCTTTCATAGTAAATTCACGTACACGGATCAGACCGGCTCTTGGACGTGCTTCATCACGGAATTTTGTCTGGAACTGATAAATCATAAATGGATATTTTGCGTAAGTCTGTCCATATTCTCTTACTAACTGAACCGCTGCCTCTTCATGGGTCATACCAAGTACCATTTTGCTTCCGTTTCTGTCTTTGAAACGAAGCAGTTCACTTCCAACGCTTTCATATCTTCCGGATTCTTCCCATAAAGATGCCGGCAGGGCAACCGGAAACTGTACTTCCTGTCCATCGATTTTATCCATCTCGTCACGGATAATTGCTTCAATTTTCTGGCATACACGACGAAGCGGCATATACTGGGAATAAATTCCGTTTGCCACATACTTCATGTAACCGCCTCTTACCATCAGTGCATGACTGTCGATAACACAGTCAGACGGTCTTTCTTTAAATCTGTCTCCTACAAGTTTACTTAACTTCATATTTACTTCCTCCTAAAAAATCTTTAAACTCAACAAAAAATGAAATTAATTAATGAAATAAAAAACCCTGAACTGACAAATTTCTTCAATCAGTTCAGGGCGAATATTCATCCGTGTTACCACCTGAATTCAGGATTACTCCCACACTCATAGATACAGAGTTTCCTCGATATCATTTCCTTTTAACGGGGGACTTCCGACAGTGTCTACTTTCTTATGCCTGACAAATTTTCGGCTCAATTTCAACCTGCAGCTCCAAGACCGGTTCGATACCATCTTATCAAAGCCTTCCACCAACCGGCTTCTCTCTGTACATAGGACTAATATCTACTATTTCTCTTCATCGCTTTTCTTATTTCAAATAATACTGCTTTCGATGGAATCTTAGCATATTTTGTACGTTCTTGCAAGCTGAAATTTCTTTTACGCAGTCAGATCCATTTCATACACTCAGACATGACACAAATTCCTGAAGCGCCCAGTTTTCGCATTTCCTCCACACATTCCCTCGTTGTTTTCATGCCCCCGATTGCAAACACCGGGATTTCCACCTCATCGCACACTTCTTTTAAAAATGCCGTTCCTCTCGGTTCAAGTCCCGGTTTACAGGTTGTCGCAAATATATGTCCGGCTGTCACATAAGAAGCACCCAGCTTTTGCGCTTTTTTTGCATCTTCTTTGCTGTGTGTAGAAACTCCCGTCACTTCAAACTTCTGTGCAATCTCAGGGTTTGCTTCTAAAACAGCAAGCGGAACATGAATTTTCGTGCATCCGACTTCAAGTGCCGATTCCGTATAAGTATGTGCAATACAACTTACCTTATGCTCCTCGCAAATCTTTTTTACCGAAAACAAAAGTGCTGTATATTCACTTTCTGAAAGGTCTTTTTCACGCAGAATCACAGCATGAGGCTGATTCTTGCAGATTCTTTTCATCTGCCATAAAAACGCTTCTCTGTCTCGACAGAGTTTTCGATTCGTAACTGCTATTACCTGTTCTTTATACATAAACATAGTCATTCATAACCGGCTGAAGTCCTTCATCAAGAAGTGCCTCATAGACTTCTTCCACACTTCTTCCATCCGAGATTTCAAACTGGTCATCTCCTTTATTCTCAATCTCTTCTACGTGTTCTCCGATTCCCGTGCTGACTCCTGCTGAAATCTTTGTTGCTGCAATATTGACCAGATTATCCCTCACACGGGAGCACTCTCTGGTTGATACCGTAATACTCGAAAATGGCATAAACAGGCGGTAAGCACATACTACCTGAAGCAGCTGTGGTTCATGGACATCCATCGGATTAATCTTGTCATTATTGATAATCGGACGCAGTCTCGGACAGGAAAATGCAATTTCTGCGTGTGGATATTTTCTCTGGAGCAGATATGCATGCATACCTGTTGCAAACGCATCTTTTCTGAAATCATCCAGACCAAGCAAAGCGGCGAATCCAACACCTCTCATTCCACCTTTTAAGGCACGTTCCTGCGCATTTAAGCGGTATGGGAAAATTCGTTTATGACCTGCAAGATGCAGCGTTTCGTACTTATCCGAATTATAGGATTCCTGGAATACGGTTACATAGTCTGCGCCACATTCATGCAGATAAGCATACTCATCAGAATTCATCGGATAAACCTCAAGACCGATTACTTTAAAATATTTTCTTGCGATTTTACAGGCTTCTCCTATGTATTTCACATCCGAATATTTTCGACTTTCCCCAGTCAAAATCAAAACTTCCTGAAGTCCTGTTTTGGCAACTGCTGCCATCTCTTTCTCGATTTCCTGTGCATTTAATTTTGCGCGGTTAATTTTGTTATGGCAGTTAAATCCACAATAAATACAAAAATTTTCACAGTAATTTGCAATATAAATCGGTGTAAACATATTGACACTATTTCCAAAGTGTTTTTCTTTTTCTGCCTTTGCGGCCTGTGCCATCTGCTCTAAATACGGTAGTGCTGCCGGTGATAACAGTGCGGCAAAATCTTCCGGAGTACGGCTTTCATGCGCAAGGGCACGTTCTACATCCTTTGCGGTATATTTCTCATAGTCATACTCATTCATGGCATCAATAACCTGTTTCTGCACATCGGACTCAAGCACTTCCATTCCTTTTAAATAAGTCATGTGGTCGATACGGTTTTTCTTCTGCCACTCTTTAATTTCATCATTTAAAATACTCTCATTTACATGATTTTCTGTACTCATCTTTTTTCTCCCCCCGCTCTTAATCCTGTAAAAATCCGGTAAGCGGAGAAGATGCACTTGCTCCTTTTTCCATGACACGTCCCATACCTGCCAGATAAGCGGCTCTTCCTGCTTCAATTGCTTTCTTAAATGCCTCTGCCATCGCCGGAATGTCACCTGCTGTTGCAATTGCAGTATTTGCCATAACTGCTGCTGCCCCCATTTCCATTGCCTCGCATGCCTGAGACGGTTTACCGATTCCTGCATCTACAATAATCGGCAAATCAATTTCATCAATTAAAATCTGAATAAATTCTTTTGTGCAAATTCCTTTATTTGAACCAATCGGAGAACCAAGAGGCATTACACACGCTGCACCGGCATCCCGAAGTTCTCTTGCCACATTTAAATCCGGATACATATATGGCATAACAACAAATCCCTCTTTTGCCAGAATTTCTGTTGCCTTGATGGTTTCATAGTTATCCGGAAACAGATATTTGGAATCATGGATGACTTCGATTTTTACAAAATCTCCACATCCGAGTTCTCTGGAAAGTCTTGCAATACGCACTGCTTCTTCTGCATTTCTTGCACCCGATGTATTTGGAAGCAGTGTGACATTTTCAGGAATGTAGTCTAAGATATTTGCCATTCCTCCCTCATTTGCACGTCTCAGTGCCAATGTAATAATCTGTGCTCCTGCTTTTTCCACTGCTGCTTTGATTAAATCCAGGGAATATTTTCCTGAGCCTAAAATAAAACGAGACTCAAATGTATGTCCCCCAAGTGTAAATGTATCATTATTCATTTTGTTTTCCTCCATCTGGTTTTCTATATCCTATTTTTTCTTATTTTATTTTCTTTTTAACTTTCTTTTTATCTTCTCTATTTGCCTCTGATAATCAGTTCTGTAATCAGATTTGCCTGATGTGCTGCACAGATTGCAACTCTCGGTGCCATAAGCCCTCTTCCCTTTACCGGTTCGGTATGCGCATCCCCACATAAATAAAAATGCTCATTAATTTTTCTTGTCACAATCTCGTTGCTTCTTCCGTAGCCTGCCATGCCGGAGCCAGCGACTAAAATCTTATCTGGATAATATTCTCCCACTCCGCTGACTAACATTGCTTTTGCTTCCGGACGGTCGAATGCTTCACAGATAATGTCTTCATTGTGAAATAAAGTCCCTACATTTTCATCGGTCACTCTTACACAGTCTGTCTCTACCTCAAGGTACGGATTGATTTCCCGAAGCTCCTCCAAAAGTGCTTCCGTCTTGTATCTGCCAATATGTTCCATGCGATACTGCTGACGGTTTAAATTCGTGATATCTACTCTATCAAAATCAATCAGATGCAGATGTCCGATACCGATTCTGGTAAGAAAAAATGCAATATTAGAGCCAAGTCCGCCAAGTCCTGCAATCGCCACTTTTGCCTCATCCAATTTACTTTGAACTTCCTCCGAATGACGCTCCACAAGCGCCTCCCTGATTTCTTCTTTTGTTAACATCTCAGCCTCCTCCTACAAAACTTACAACTTCTAAGACGTCTCCATCTGTTGTTAATGTTTCAGCTAAATGCTTCTTTGGAACAATCTTTCCATTACACTCTACCGCTACACGAGTCAGGTTGTAACCCATCTGCTCTAAGAGCTGTGCAATGGTAGTATTCGGAACAAAATCCCGCTCTCTTCCATTTACTTTAATCATTCTAAACTCCTCACTTTCTTGATGTACTTTCTTAATTTTCCTGTTTGGCATTTTGTAGAACATGTTTTTTATTTTTCATGACAAAACTTTTTAATGAGATAAAAAAGAGTTCACGAAAGAAATACACCCGCGGTGGTGCACCCCTTCATGAACTCTCATTCAATCACTTGGTATTACTTATTCAATTGTCAAATAATTAAAAACATCGTACACTCAGAATCTTTCTGTGCTTGATTATGAGGATACATAAAAAAACGGGAGGTGCCAACTTCTGACATCTCCCGCAACATTTCATACGTCTGTCCCTACGTTGGCATTATCCAAATCAGGTTATGGGTCGAAGTTCTTAACTTCCTCTCAGCCTATCAAATAAGCTCCCCTTGTTTTTACCACTTTACTGTACGATATTCTTGCGTATTTGTCAAGTATATTTTCTCAGACTTTGAAACGATATCCAACTCCCCAGATAGTCTCGATATATTGTGGTTTTGCTGTATTTAACTCAATTTTTTCACGAATCTTTTTGATATGCACGGTTACTGTCGCGATATCACCGATGGATTCCATTGCCCAGATTTCTTTAAAGAGTTCGTCTTTTGTAAAGACACGGTTTGGATTCTGTGCAAGGAAGGTTAATAAATCAAATTCTTTGGTTGTAAAATTCTTCTCTTCTCCATTAATCCAGACACGTCTTGCTGTCTTATCAATCTTTAAGCCGCGGATCTCGATGATATCATTTTCCTGTACCCCGGTTCCAATCAGGCGTTCATAACGAGCCAGATGGGCTTTTACCCTTGCAACCAGCTCACTCGGACTGAACGGTTTTGTCATATAATCATCTGCGCCAAGTCCAAGACCACGGATTTTATCAATATCATCTTTCTTTGCAGAAACCATGATAATCGGTGTGTTTTTCACATTTCGAATTTCACGGCAGATTTCAAATCCATCTACTTCCGGAAGCATTAAATCAAGGATAAATAAATCATACTCTCCCTCTAATGCCTTTTTTAATCCGACATCTCCGCGGTTTTCGATTTCCACTTCAAATCCGCTCAACTCCAGATAATCCTTCTCTAAATCAGCAATTGCCTCTTCATCTTCAATAATTAAAATTTTACTCATTTACTGATAAACCTCCTGGTATTTTCTTAAAACAAAGTACATGACTGTACCAATATTTTCCTTGCTGGTTGCCCAGACTTTTCCTCCATGATCCTCCATAATTTTCTTTACAATCGAAAGACCGATTCCACTTCCGCCTTTAGAAGAATTTCTTGACGCATCTGTTCGGTAGAACCGTTCAAAGATATTTGGTAAATCTTTTGCTGAGATTCCTTTTCCGTTATCTTCGATTTCTACCTGAATAAAATCCCCGACATCTTTTACTCTTAAATTAATTCGGCGTGCTCTGGTGCTGTCCATATATTTCAAAGAATTGCTGGTAATATTATTAATCACTCGCTTAATCTGTTCTGCATCCGCAATAACCAGCACCTCCGGTCCTACATAGTTTGAATAGTTAAACTCTACCCCTTTTGATTCAAGTTCCATTCCAATTTCTTCTGCACAGTCATTAAAAAATTCGGTTACGGAAATCTTGTTAAATGTATATGGAATTCGGTTAGTGTCCATCTTTGTATAAAATGTAAGCTGATTAATCAGACGATCCATATCGTTTGCCTTATTATAAATCGTATGGATATATTTATCCATTTTTTCCGGTGTATTGGCAACACCATCCATGATTCCCTCCACATATCCTTTAATTGCTGTAATCGGCGTCTTCAGATCATGGGAAATGTTGCTGATTAACTCTTTGCTTTCTTTATCGAACTGAACTTTCTCTTCGGATGTCTCTTTTAAACGCTGACGCATTTCTTCAAAATCCTGACACAAGTCCGAAATTTCACTCACACCTTCCGGTGTAATCGAAAAATCAAGGTCTCCATCCTTAATCTTCTGTGTCGCTGTACGCAGTTTATCAAGCGGTGCAATGACTCCACGGTAAATCCACCAGGTCAGTCCAAGACCGGTAAGAATCAAAATCACCACTACAGAAATCATCATATTTTTTATCAGTGCCTTTAACTGCGGCAGAGTTTTTAAAATACTTGACACAATAAAGACACTGCCCTGTGTTCCATCTGGTTTTTCAAAATTAATCTGTTTCACCAGTGCCTGTACTGTTCCTCCCAGATAAAGTCCATCATTATCCTGTGCATCAATGGCTTCTTCGGAGTTCTCATCTTCAATTGAGGCATAAGGAGGCAGCCGTTTTACAAGTTCACTTGAATAATTTTCATTTCCATAATAGATAATTTGGTTTCCTTCTCTTACTAAGAGATAGGAATGTACTTCCTTTAATCTGCCATTGATTCGATTTAAATAATCTTCATTCTCTAATTTTTTCGTATCTTTTTTTGCCGTCTCCCTCAGCTCTTCTGCAATGTCATCGGTCATGCTGTTAATCACTTCTACCGTATTAGAAAGTGAATCATAAGAGGCATTTTCAATTCCATATTGTTCTTCCATCACATTTAACTGATGCTGGCTGAATGCCCAAAATGCAACACTTGCGCAGATTAGCGGTTCGAGGATAATAACAAAAAAGGAGATAACGATTCTTGTTTTAAGTTTCATTGCTCCTTTTTCTCCTTTCCTGCCTGTTTTTTTAGTGTTTATCCCATTCCAAAACTTAAGATAAAATTTTTATAACGATAATTATAACATAAACCTCTTCTCTTTCTTGAAAATATTAATAAAACAAGTCTAAACTTTCTATAAATTGCTTTTTGTGCAAGCACAACCGCAATTTATACTTTTGACACTTACATCATATTATATCACAAAAAAACAGGAAATTTTTCATATTTCTACAAAAAACTCCCTGTTATTCTTATCTATTCTCCACTTTTTTTAGTGAATCTTAGAAATTCCTTTTATTAATCTTCCAGATATTTTTTCAGTTCTTCTACTTTATCCAGTGCTTCCCATGGCAGATTTAAGTCATTTCTTCCGAAATGTCCGTAAGCGGCTGTCTGTTTGTAAATCGGACGACGTAAGTTAAGCATTTTGATAATTCCTGCCGGTCTTAAGTCGAAGTTTTCACGAACGATTTCTGTCAGTCTCTGGTCGGAAAGTTTTCCTGTTCCAAAAGTGTCAACCTGGATAGAAGTTGGATGTGCAACACCGATCGCATAAGAAAGCTGAATTTCACATTTCTTTGCAAGACCTGCTGCTACCATATTTTTTGCAACGTAACGTGCTGCATAAGCTGCAGAACGGTCTACTTTTGTACAGTCTTTTCCGGAGAAAGCTCCACCGCCGTGACGAGCATATCCACCGTAAGTATCTACGATAATTTTACGTCCTGTCAGACCACTGTCTCCGTGAGGTCCACCGATTACAAAACGTCCTGTCGGGTTGATGAAGAATTTTGTATTTTCATCTACCATTTCTGCCGGAAGAATCGGGTCAAATACATATTTTTTGATATCTTCATGAATCTGTTCCTGTGTTACTTCCGGGTCATGCTGTGTAGATAATACAACCGCATCGAGGCGCATTGGCTTGTCATTTTCATCATATTCTACAGTAACCTGTGTTTTTCCATCCGGTCTTAAATAAGTTAAAGTTCCATCTTTACGAACTTTTGTAAGCTGACGAGACAGTTTGTGAGCCAGAGCAATTGGATATGGCATATATTCTTCTGTTTCATCACTTGCGAAGCCGAACATCATACCCTGATCACCAGCACCGATTGCATCGATTTCTTCATCAGACATGGTGTTTTCTTTTGCTTCCAGTGCTTTATCAACACCCATCGCAATATCAGCAGACTGCTCATCAATTGTTGTGATAACACCGCAGGTATCTGCATCAAAACCATATTTTGCTCTTGTATATCCGATTTCACGAACCGTTTCTCTTACGATTTTCGGAATATCTACATAAGCTTTTGTTGTAATTTCACCCATAACCATAACAACACCTGTTGTTGTGCATGTTTCGCATGCAACACGGCTCATTGGGTCTTGTTCCATTAATGCATCCAGAATTGCATCGGAAATCGCATCACACATCTTGTCTGGATGTCCTTCTGTTACGGACTCGGAAGTAAATAATCTTTTTTCCATTCTTCTTGTTCTCCTTTGTTTGATTTTTTGTTTCTTATTCCCATTTACATGCAAGTAAAAAGGTCCGCAGACAAGCGGACCCATAAGTTTTTAAATGAATCCTCTTATTGTTCGACTTACTCGCTCAGGCTGGCACCTTCCTTTTTCAAGGGGTTGCCGTGACTTCACAGGTCCTATGTACCTCCATCACTCTGAATAAAAGGGATAACCACTATTTGATTTTTTATAGTTTCATGGTGTATTATACACGTTATTTTTAAAAAAGCAAGGTATTTTTCCGATTTTCCTTATTTTTACTGGAATATCTCCTTATATTTTCTTACAAATACACTTTTCTACCTCCGGCATCTGCGATTCCCATCTGACCCCGATATTTCGCAACTGTTCTTCTTGAAATGCTGATTCCTTTTTCCTGCATCTTCTCTGCAATTTTCTGGTCACTGAGCGGATGTGACTGAATCATCTTTTCTGATAGTTTCTGCGTCTGCGTTAAATTAAGCTCTTGTCTCATACACCCTGTCCTATTCTCTTAAAAAACATATAGACTAAAAAACGAAACCACATCTCCGTTCCATTCCATATTCATATTACAATGCTTTGCCATCTTTCCTGCATCAATGCAGTAAGCAGAAAGACACGAAAAACGCATCGTTTCATTGACACATGGTTCTTTTGCGTTTGCTTTACATTCCTCACAGAAATTACATGGTCCGCACATAATAAACATTCCATTATCAGGCAGACCCTGCTCTTTCAATTCTTCTACGGCATGTAATGTTTTATTTGTATGCATCTTCTTAATGATTTTTGTTTCTGCATCATCAAAAATATTTTGAACCAGAGTTCTTGACTGAAAAACCAACGCATGTTCATATTTTCTTACCTTTTGCTCCATTTCCTCCGGTGTTCCGCAAAGCGGTGGACAGGCATAATTATTTCCATAATTCCCACAGTCATTCATCTCACAAAACTGTCGAAATTCATGTTCAAACTCCAGATCTTTTGTTTCCATAAATTTCATTGCTGCAAATCCAAATGCTTTTGCCTGTTTTTCCATTTCTATTTTTTTCATCTTAAAATTTCCCCTTTCAAATACCTTTACTAACCTTTTTCTATTATACCAAAAAAAGCCGTTATAGATAAGATACTATTATCTATAACAGCTTTGTTTTCATTGTTTATTTTAACTTCTTGCAGGAGAAATTCCTCCACCTGTATTGACCAATCATACATATTTTTTGCGGAGGTTTTATGTACGAATACAGCTTTTGGAATTCTCCTGCCCTTTCAAAAGTAAAGGATGTATAAATTCCGTACACAGGTTCCTCTAAGTTTGTATCAGAATGTACCGTTCTTCTGACACGTGCTTTTTCAAGCATAAGGCGTTCCATATCAGATATCATGGATGGAAAACTTTCTTCGGAAGTTTCAACCTTTCACTTACTTAAGCAGGTTTCCTGACTTGCCTATCAACGCTTGGCGCTCCTTCTCGTACGCTCTAATACAATGGATTCTTGCGCTTCGCTCCTTGCTTACAGTGGCCGGACCGCTCAGGATTTTCACCTGATTCCCTTTTCACCACGGACAAAAAAAGAGGGGAAAATGTCTGTGATGCACTTAATAAGTTGATATGAAATCTATACACGCACTTACCATAGCACAGGTACTAAACATTGTCAAGGAAAAAACGATTTGGATTTTATTCCAAACCGTTTTTCTTATTTTTTATGCTATTTTACTGGTTTTCAGCCGATTCTAAGCTGAAATTTCTGAATTTCCTTTTCACTGGATACTCGTTCAATCTCAGCACCAAGGCTTCTTAATTTATCTTCAAATCGCTCATATCCTCTCTGGATATAAACAATATCATCTACGACTGTGAATCCTTCTGCCGCAAGACCGGCAATTACAAGTGCTGCACCTGCACGAAGGTCTGGTGCGCTGACTCTTGCACCTGTCAGTTTTTCCACACCATCAATGATTGCTGTATTTCCTTCTACTTTGATATTGGCACCCATACGAGAAAGCTCGTCCGCATATTTAAAACGATTTTCAAAGATAGATTCTGTTACAATACTTGTTCCTTCTGCCAAAGTAAGTGCGACTGCAAACTGAGGCTGCATATCGGTTGGATAACCCGGATATGGCATAGTCTTTACATGAGTACGAGTCAGACGTTTGTTTGCCACTACACGCACCGCATCATCAAATTCTTCTACCTGACATCCGATTTCTTCTAATTTTGCGGTTGTTGCTTCCAGATGTTTCGGAATTACATTTTTTACCATGATATCGCCTCTGGTCGCTGCGGCTGCACACATAAATGTTCCGGCTTCAATCTGATCCGGAATAATGGAATAAGTTGTTCCATGTAACTTTTCTACACCCTGAATACGGATCACATCGGTACCTGCACCCTTGATGCTTGCTCCCATGCTGTTTAAGAAGTTTGCCACATCGACAACATGCGGCTCTCTTGCTGCATTTTCAATAATAGTATTTCCGGTTGCCATTGCAGCTGCCATCATGATATTGATTGTAGCACCTACAGATACCATATCCAGGAAAATATGTTTTCCTGTCAAGTTCTCTGCTTTTGCAACGACTGCACCGTGAAGAATATCTACAGATGCACCCAGTGCACGAAATCCTTTTAAATGCTGGTCAATCGGACGACTTCCGATATTGCATCCGCCCGGAAGTGGAACTTCTGCGGATTTGTATTTTCCGAGCAGTGCTCCTAATAAGTAATAAGATGCTCTGATTTTCTTGATGTATTCATACTCAACACTGATATCAGAAATAGTAGAACCTGTGATTTTTACTTCTGTCGGACTGACTCTTTCTACAACTGCTCCGATTTCTTTAATTGCTTCGAGTAATACATTGATATCTCTTACATCCGGAAGGTTTTCAATATAAACCATTTCGTCTGTCATAATTGCCGCTGCCAGAATCGCAAGTGCTGCATTTTTTGCTCCACCGATTTCAACTTCACCAACGAGCGGGTTACCGCCTTTGATTACATATTGTTCCATATACACACCTCTATATTTTTATTCATGTATCTGATGCCTGTTTTTGTCATTCTTATCATCAAATTCATAACCTGATTTTCAAAGTTTCATAATAGTCAACCCTTATCTTATAACATCTTACCGGGTTTGTAAACAAAAAATCGTCTTTTACCTAAATTTACTGCTTGCAATTCCTCATTTTGTCAGTTATAATGAAAGTCTGTCAACTATTTTCTGTAAAGTCTGTTCTACATCCAGATTTTTTTCATTAACTGTCAAATCCGCATATTTCTCATACAGCGGAATTCTTTCTTCATATAACCCTCTTAAATCCTGACCATCTTTTAATACCACACCACGACCTTTTAAATTTCCCAGTCTCTTTTTCAGCTGGTCATATTCCAACTCCAAGTATATAACTCGTCCTGTTTTTTTCAACTCCTGCATCGCTTTTTCACAATACACAACACTTCCACCTGTCGCAACAATCGATTTTTCTTCATTTTGCGCAATGTATACATTTGCATTTTCTTCTGCTTTTAAAAAGCCATCCAAACCTTCTTCTGAAATAATTTCATGCAACAGGCGGTTTTCTCTTTTCTGAATTACTAAATCCGCATCAATAAACTGATATCCCAATACTTTTGCCAAAATAACACCTACTGTACTTTTGCCAACTCCAGGCATGCCAATTAAAACGATATTTTCTTTACTCATTTCTTTTGTCTCTTCTTTCTCTGTTTTCTTATGCTGTATCCAAAAGTTCCCAGTTTTTTGCCCAGTCCATAATATTCCCCATGAGAATATACAATCGGATTGGCAAGTGCTAAATCAAATTTTCCTTTTTCATCCATATATTTATCATCTACATGGACTGCAAGCACATCGGCAACAAATGTGCTGTGGCTTCCCAGTTCTTTGATTTCCCTGACCCTGCATTCAATGCAGACCGGAGATTCCTTAATCATCGGAACACCCACATGAGATGCTTTTTCTCTGGTGAGTCCTGTTTCTTTAAATTTATCTACCTCTCTTCCTGATTTTACACCACAATAGTCCGTTGCGCGAACCAGTTTTTCGGTTGTCAGATTGATGACAAATTCCTTTGTGTCACATAGCATTGCATAAGAATACCGCTCCGGTCTTACCGAAATTGATACCATAGGAGGGTTGGTGCAGACCGTTCCCGCCCATGCTACCGTGATAATGTTATCATTCCCTGCTTCATCTGCCACCGTGACCATTACAACCGGCAGAGGATAAAGCATGTTTCCAGGCTTCCATTCAATTTTTCCCATGTGTTTCCCCTTCTTCTGTTTTTCATTTCTTCGAGATTTTCTCTTTTAGCTATTCTGCTGTAAGGCAGTGATAAATTCCGGAATTAACTGCTTCTTTCTTGATACGACTCCCGGAAGAATATATCCGCCATTTTCTTCTTTTACATTAAAGGCATCCTCAACCAATCTGCCACTTCCATCTCCATAACAGATAATTTCTGATGTTTCCTCCAAAATATTCGTAAGCATAATAAATACCATCGTAATTCCATTTTTTCCACATTCTTTTTTCATAAATGGAATCAGACGTTTCTTTAAACTTAACAGTTCATCCTGATTCATAGAACTGATTTGTCCTACGCCAAAGTTTACCTGTTCGGTTGTAAAACGTTTGAAATCTTGATAGAAGATTCCCTCTGTTGTCTTTCCCTTTAAATTACTTCCTGCCGTAAACATTTCTTTGGCAAATTCTTCTATGTTAATACCGGCTACTAAAGCAAGTGCTCCTGCTGCCATCTTATCTCTGTGTGTACAGGTCGGCGAACGAAACATCAGCGTATCGGAAATAATTGCTGCGCATAAAAGTCCTGCGATTGCCGGAGAAACTTCGAGATTTCGTTCCACATACATCTGATGCATAATCGTCGCAGTACAGCCCACCGGCTGATTACGAAAGACAATCGGAGACATGGTTTCGATAGAGCCGATTCTGTGATGGTCAATAATTTCCAGAATCTCCGCTGCCTCAATGTTATCAACTGCCTGGGAACGTTCATTATGGTCTACTAAAATCACTTCTTTTTTCTTCATTCCCAGCAAATTTCGTCTGGAAACCGTTCCAATATATTTTCCATGTTTATTTACTACAGGGAAGGCTCTGTGACGGTTCTTTACCATCACCTCTTTAATCTGGTCTGTAAAATCATCGGTCTGGAAGGTAATCAGATTATCTTTTTTCATAATGTGTTTGACCGGAATACTCTGATTAATCAGACGCGCAATCGTAAAGGTATCAAGCGGAGAACGGATAATTACACAGTCATTTTTCGTTGCTGCTTCCTGAATATCCTCTGCAACTTCCGCATTGTTACACACAATAATACAGCTTACATTTTCTTCAATCGCACATAAATGGTCTTCGTATCTATCTCCTAAGATAACCAAATCATCTTCTTCTAAGTACTCTCCCAGTTTTTCCGGAAGTGTCGCACCGATTACAACTTTTCCTCTTAAGAAATATCCATGTCCGTTTCCGGTTACGATCTTTCCTTCTACTGTATTCGCAATACTTCGATACTGGGTTCTCGCATTGGAAAGGAAATAATTATCATGCGCATCCATATAAGATTTTGCAATATCTCCGGTTGTAATCAGTCCCTCTAACTGTCCGTCCTCTTTTGTAATAGGAAGTGTCACCGCATTGGTTTCTTTCATAATCGCCCATGCATCTTTAATGGAAATGCTGTGCGGAACTCCCGGAGTTTCCCTAATTTCCATATCTCTTACCTGAGTTCCGACATCCGGAAGATAGCCTGGTGCATCAACGCCAAAACGTTTTAAAACATACTCTGTTTCTTCATTTATCTGACCTGCACGTTTTGCAATATACTTTCTTCCATCATTCGAACGATTTTTAATATCTGCATAAGCAATCGCTGAACAAATCGAATCGGTATCTGGATTTTTATGTCCTAAAATATAGATTTTTTCTTGTTTCGCCATGTTGTGTGCTTCCCTTTCTTATATTTACATTCCAAATTCTTTTCTATTTCAAATTTTTCTTCTACTCTATATAATATCCCATTTTTCTTCTGCGTGCAATTATTTACCCACAAACTGATAGGCAATTCGTGCATTTCCATCTTCTTTTTTTCCAGCAAGATAAATCGTACCGCATTTTTCAAATCCATTTTTGGCAAATACTTTCTGCATTACAATATTATCCTTATAAGTATCTCCACGAAGATTCGAAATCTGTGATTTGCAGAAATCCATACAGATTTTTGAGATTCCCGGAACTCTTCCGCGACTTGCTACGCGGTGGATTGTACCATAAGGAGCTTCATTTTTCCACTCTCCGTCATAAATATCCACATAATTTGGTTCTACTTTTCCCATAAAAAATACAAACGTTGCCTCGATTTCACCATTTTCGACACATACATAACATTCTTCTTTTTTGATATCTGCTTCTATGATTCCCTGCTCCGGATAAGTTGTTCCCCACTGGGATGCATTTCCGTTCTTCGCCATAAACTGACGTGCATGTTCAAAAATTTCCATAATTTCATCGAGTTCTTCTATTTTTGCTTTTCTGATTTCCATCGGTCTTTCTCTCTTTCTATTCTGGCTTTTTGTCAGAACTATCTACATCGGTTTTTAGTCTTTCTTATCTTACCTTAACCCACCCGACAAAATCAACAAATCTTTCAACATTCTCTCTACTCCATTGCAGATTTTCACTTTCCTGTGCTATAATCGAAAACAAAAAGCTTCCTATTTTTCAATTTTATTTAAGGAAGTATTAATGGAGGTAGCATCATGAGCGAAGAAATAAAAAAACAGGAAACAATGGATGATTTTGCACAGGAAATCGAAGCTTCTTTCAGCAATTTCCGTGACGCAGACATGGAAATCTGGGACAAGTTAGAACAGATGAAAGAAGATAAAGAAGCATTTGAAGTTACTATTGAAGGCATCGTAAAAGGCGGAGCAATCGCTTACGTGGAAGGCATCCGTGCCTTTATTCCGGTTTCCAAACTTTCTCTGGAATATGTCAAAGAACCGGAAGAATTTTTAAAGAAAACTTTGATGGTACGTGTATTTGAAGTGGATGAATCTGAAAACCGTCTTGTCCTTTCCGCAAGAGAATTATTAAAAGAACAGGCTGACGCCGAAAAACTTGCAAAAACACAGCAGATTACAGTTGGAAGCGTATTAGAAGGTACCGTAGAAAGCCTTCAGACTTACGGTGCATTTATTGACCTCGGAGATGGCATTTCCGGTCTGCTTCACATCTCACAGATCAGCCAGAAACGAATCAAATCTCCAAAAGCAGTCCTCTCTGTTGGCGATAACGTAACCGTAAAAGTTATCAAAAATGAAGATGGAAAACTGAGTCTAAGCATGAAAGCTTTAATGGAAGTTCCGGAAGAAGAAGAGGAAGAAGTCATCGACTATGAACTTCCGGAAGCAGAAGAAGCAACCACAACACTCGGCTCTCTTTTCAAAAATATTAAATTAGACTAAACAACTTAGATTAAATAAAATAGAAAATAGAACACAGGAGATATCATGGTCAAAAAAATATTAAACCGATTTTTTATCGATGGACTCACCGGTATGTCTTACGGTCTGTTCGCCACTCTTATTATCGGAACAATTCTTCAACAGATTGGTACTTTAATCAGTGGTGAAATTGGCACTTACCTCTATCAGTTTGGTAAAATAGCTGCCGGTATGACCAGCGCCGGTATCGGTATCGGCGTTGCCTGCAAATTTGGCGAAAGTCCTCTGGTTGTACTCTCTTCCGCAACTGCCGGTATGGTTGGCGGTTATTCAAGCAGAATCCTTGCCGGAACGATTTTCACGGAAGATGGTGCACTGTTGCTTTCCGGTCCCGGAGAACCGCTTGGCGCTTTTCTTGCTGCTTATATTGCAATTGAAGTCGCTCATGTTGTCTCCGGCAAAACTCAGCTTGACATTATTATTACCCCTTTAACCGGAATTTTAACCGGTTCGGCTGTCGGACTTTTCTTTGGTCCTCCAATCAGTAAGTTAATGACTGAATTAGGAGAATTAATTAACTGGGGAACCGAACAACAGCCTCTCTTAATGGGCGTTATCGTCTCTGTTCTAATGGGTATGATTTTAACTCTTCCGATTAGTTCCGCAGCCCTTGGAATTATTCTAAATCTATCCGGGCTTGCCGCCGGTGCAGCAACCGTCGGATGCTGTTGTAACATGGTCGGTTTTGGAATTGCAAGTTATAAAGAAAATGGAGCTCCTGGTCTGATCGCACAGGGGCTTGGAACTTCCATGATTCAAGTTCCTAATATTATGAGGAAACCACTCATCTGGCTTCCTGTCATTTTATCGAGTGCCATCTTAGGACCGGTTTCTACACTCCTCTTTAAAATGACAAACAATGCAACCGGTTCCGGAATGGGAACAGCAGGACTTGTCGGACAGATTATGACCTGGCAGACCATGGCTGTTCCGGGAGTTTCAAGCGTAGTGGTATTATTTAAAATTTTAATTATGCACTTTGCTCTTCCGGCTGCACTGACCTATTTCTTCTCAAATATGATGAGAAATTTAGGATGGATTAAAGATGGGGATATGGCTCTTCCGATGTAATAATTTAAGGATTAAAAAAAGCGAGGCAGCCTGGTGGTATGTATCCAGTAAAGAGGATACATATCATAGCTGTCCCGCTTTTTTACACACTTTATAAAAAAACGAATCATCGCATTAATATCTTTCTCAAACATTAATACGACAATTCGTTCTTCATTTGCTTCTTTTATTCTTTATTTACCCAGACGAATCACATTCCAGGATGCTTTTTTGATTACGCTTGTCAGCACTCCGCCGTCAAGTTTGCTTCTCTCATCGCCATTTACAGGATAAACTTTTTCTCCGGCCAGGCTGTTGCCTGCTTTCAGGTCTTCGTTTTCCATAACGATGTGTTCTAATATGCGGTAGCCTTCAAAGCTTCTTACATCTGTTGTAAGTTCTACGTCTTCTTCTAAGTTACGGTTTACTGCAAAGATTGTTACTTCATCTTTTTCTTCATTGTAAACTGCAACAGATTCAACGTCTGTGATTTCATCATGTTTTGCAGTTGCATGTTTTGTGCTGTTCATAACCGGAAGCAGTGCAACGCCACGTCCGTATTTGGAAGCATGCATAAATGGATAGAAGATGGTCTGTTTCCATGCGCCACCTGCTGCATCGGTCATAATCGGAGCGATTACATTGACTAACTGTGCCAGACACGCCATTTTTACACGGTCTGCGTGTTTGATAAGAGTAATCAGCATTAAACCGACTAGCAGTGCATCTTCAAAGTTGTAGATATCTTCCAGCATTGGCGGTGCTACCTGCCATGGATGATTTTCTGTGATATCATCATCAGCTGCATTTGAGTGGAACCATACATTCCATTCATCAAAGCTTAAGTTCATCACTTTTTTACTACGTTTTTTCGCTTTTACATAGTCACAGGTTGAGATAACCGTACGGATGAAATCATCCATATCATCAGACTGTGCCAGATAATCATTGCTGTCATCGTCTCTGTTTCCATAGTACTGATGCATGGAAACATAATCTACATACTCATAAGTATGGGACAGAGTCGTTGCTTCCCAGTCTGGGAAAGTCGGCATGTCACGGAAAGAACTTCCGCAGGATACCAGTTCAATGCTCGGGTCAATCAGGCGCATTGCTTTTGCGGTTTCTGCTGCAAGACGTCCATATTCTTCCATTGTTTTATGTCCAATCTGCCATGGACCATCCATTTCATTTCCAAGGCACCATACTTTAATGTTGTGTGGGTCTTTTACTCCGTGCTTAATTCGCATGTCACTATATTTTGTTCCTGATGGATGATTACAGTATTCCAGAAGATTGCAGGCATCTGAAATTCCTCTTGTACCAAGATTGACTGCCATCATAACATCAGAATTTACTTTTTCTGCCCATTTTGAGAATTCATTCAGACCAATTTCATTTTTCTCAAGACTTCTCCATGCAAGTTCCAGTCTATGTGGTCTTTCCTCAACAGGACCTACAGAATCTTCCCAGTAAAAATTAGATACAAAATTTCCGCCCGGGTAACGAATAATCGGAACATCAAGTTCTTTTACCAACTCGATAACATCTTTACGAAATCCATTTTCATCTGCTGCCGGATGACCTGGCTGATAGATTCCCTCATATACAGCTCTTCCTAAATGCTCAATAAAAGAACCATAAATTCTCTTATCAATCGGTGCAATCTGGAACTCTTTATCCAGAACCATTTTCGCTCTTCTGCTCATTTTTTAATCCTCCTGAAAATTCAAAATCATAATTATGTAAGTATTTTAAGTATTTATTCTTTTACAGCTCCGGCAGTCATACCTTCGATGAAGTATCTCTGGAAGCATAAGAACAGAATAAAGATTGGGATAATGGAGAATACAGAACCTACTACTAACAGGCTGTAGTTATCTCCATAAGGGTTAATCAGTGTATTCAAACCGATTGTTAACGTATATTTGCTGGAAGAACGTATAACCAGTAATGGCCACATGTAGTTGTTCCATGCATTCATACCATTTAAAATTGCCATAGCGGAAAATGCCGGTTTCAAAATCGGTACAATCAGACGGAAGAAAATTCCATATTCGGTTGCTCCATCAATACGACCTGCTTCAATCAGAGATTTTGGTGTACCAAGCAGGTACTGTCTGAAGAAGAAAATCGTTGACGCATGTGCAAGGAATGGCAGTACAACTGCTACATAGCTGTCCATCAGTCCCCATGTTGACATCTGTTTGTATAAAGGAAGCATGATAACTTCAAAAGGAATAGAAAGAATAATCAATACTAATACAAAGAAGAAATTCTTTCCTTTGAAATCATAAGCTGCAAAACCATAAGCTACGAAAGCACTTACCAGTAAGGTTAATACTACAGTAACAACAGTTAAGAATAAACTGTTTCTAAACCAAATCCAGTAGTCATGTTGACCGGTAAACAGTAACACGTAGTTTGAAAGTGTCATGCTTGCACTGTCTAAATCAAGGTTCAAACCATACTGAAGAAGATGATTACCCGGTTTAAAACTTGCCAGAATAATGGCATAAATCGGCAGGATAATCAAGATGGCAAGAATCGTAAAGAAAATTACCATAAGCACGGTTGCCACTCTGTTTTTTGTTTTCTGGCTTTTTCCAATTGCTTCTGCTGCCATATTATCTCTCCTCCTTCTTGAATGTTCCTGTTGCAACAAGCTGAATCATATTGATAATCATAACGATGATTAACAGTACAAGACCAACTGCACACGCATATCCCATTGCTCTCTTTTCAATACCCTGTCTGTACAGATATCCTACAATAGTAAGACCGATATTTCTTGGTGAGTTATTTCCTTTCCATAACATGAAGGACTCAAGGAACATAGACAGACCTGCATAGATACTGATTGTTAACACATAAACGGTTGTTGGTTTTAATAATGGGAATGAAATTTTAATAAACTGCTGCCACTTTGTTGCACCATCGATAGATGCCGCTTCATAAATATCAGTTGAAATATTCTGGAGACCTGCAAGGAAGTAAAGAATATTTACACCCGTCCATCTCCAACATGCAACCAAGAGGAGTGCAAAGTAACTGGTCCACTCACCTTTTAACCATTTGATTGGTGAATGTCCAAAGAGGCCGATAATCTGGTTTGCCAGTGCGGTGTCCATTTCACCAAACATCAGACGGAAAATAGTACCTGCAACTACAACAGATGTTAAAGCCGGAAGGAAGTAAACAGATTTGAAGAAATTTGCACCTTTCATCAGCTTACTGTTTAACAGACTTGCAAATAACATTGGAAATGGAATCAGTAAAATCAAAGTTCCAATCATGTATTTTACGCTGTTGTAAATTGCCTTATAAAACATTTTGTCTGAAACTAATCTTGAATAGTTATTAAAGCCTACCCATTTTTCTTTGAGTACATCCTGAAAACTAAGAAGTACACCATTTGCAATCGGTACAATCCAGAATAAAAGAATTGTCAATACAAATGGAAGAATAAATACATAAGGAGCGGCTTTCTGTGAGTAAAAGAATTTTTTTACTTTGTTCATGATATATACTCCTCTCTCTAATAAGAGCGGGACATGGGATTTCCCCACATCCCGCTCTTCTTACATTACATTTCTTATCACTTACAAATGATTATTCTGCGAATTCGTTTTCCAGAGTATCCTGTGCTTCGTCAAGTGCTTCTTTTACATCTACATCAGACTCAAAGATATCATTCAAGGTCTGAGTTGTGAATACATTGTTGATAGAAGGCATTTTTTCATCTGTATAGCAGTCAAGTAATCCAATGTTGTCCTGTACATCTAATAAAGCATCGAAAGGTTTTGTATTAAAGTATTTTACATACTGGTTATCTGGATTTTCTGTAATATCTGTCTGTGTCCAAACTGCTGTATTTACAGGGTCAAATCCTAATACATTCCATACTTCTACGTTGGCTTCATCAGAAAGTTTGATGAATGCAAATACGTCTGCTGCAAGGTCTGCATTTTCACCGGATGCTACAACTGCAGTACCTGTACCGCCACCACCGATTGTCTTAACGGCATCATTGTCACCGAATACTGGAGGAGCTGCGATTGCAACTTTACCGGAAAGGTCTGTCATATAGCTTGTGTAACGGCTTGTCTGCCAGAATGGCATGATAGCTGCTGCAACATCACCACTGTTATACAGAGGGTAAGCTTCTTCATTATCCGGCTGTCCACCAGCGATTGTAGCAAGTGCACCTGCATCCTGCATATCTTTCATGCACTGTAATACTTCAACCATCTTGTCATTGTTTACATCAAGAGAACCATCTTCTTTTAAGTAGCTTCCACCTTTCTGAGCTAACATCAGGTTCAGTGTCCACTGTGCAGTTGTTTCAGCTGCTGCAAATGTTTTTCCGGTTGCTTCATGATATTTGATACCGGCTTCTTTGAAGTCATCCCATGTTTTGATTGTTGTGTAATCAATACCAGCTGCTTCTAATTCTTCTGTGTTATAGAAAGCTACGGTTGTACCAACATGTGTCGGCAGTCCGTAATATTTACCATCTTTAGAATATAAGTCAAGTCTGGATTCTACTACATTGTCTTTATATGGTGCAATTGCATCTGTTAAGTCTTTCAGTCCGATGTTTCCTGTCATAAATGCCGGGAATTTTCCTAACTCGATATCAACAACATCCGGTGCACCTTCTCCGGATTCCAGAGCCAGAGACAGTTTGTTGTGCATATCATCATAAGCCATGTTGGATAATACCAGTTTTACTTTTCTGTCAGGATTCTCTTCGTTCCACTTTTCAGCCATATCTGTGTAGAAATCCTGATGGTTTTCAATGAATGTCCATACATTAAGAGTGGTAACGTCATCTCCCTCTACATCCATTTCTTTTTTACCTGTTTGTTTTGCGGAATTATCACTTCCGGAATCACTGCCTGATGAACCACAACCTGCCAATGTAGTTCCTACCATTGCTGCACATAATAATGCTGCTAACACTTTCTTTTTCATATTATAGTGTCCTCCTTTAATAATTTTATCAACTCAGAAGCCTCCTGCTTCTGCATGATACATGGTTGACAAATACTGACATTTTTCAATTAAACGTTTAACATTTAAATGTTCCGCTCTTTTGAACTTGATTCCTCTTTCCGACCTTTTTTTGTCTAATCTGCCCGAATCTTGTCTGTCATTATTGATTTTGTACAACGCTCTTGTTTGTTTTTCTTATTTATACCACATTGTTTACACAATAAAAAGCTTATAAATTCTATTTTTTAACGATTAATATCTCTATAATCTCTCTTTTTTTCTTATTATCTCATTTTTTCTTTGTTTTTCATCTTTTCTACATGTTTTAATTTTTTTAATCGTTTAAGTATGTACAAACTGCACAACATTTTTTCTCTCAATCCTAATATTTATCAATTTCAAGTCCTGTTTTCTTTGTATATTTTAACGAAAAACAGCTTTCCAAAACCTTTTAAAAAAAGTCTCAAAAAGCTGTTTTTCTCATTACTTGTATCCTATTTTCACAACTTGTACCACTATAATTTGTAGTCCTGCACAGACTTACGAATTAACATCTCACAAGGCATCTGATAAATCACTTCTTCTTCCTGCGGTACAATCCGTTTTTCCAGCAAAGCAATCATCACTTCTGCTGCACGATATCCAATATCATGCAGCGGCAGTCGGATTGTCGTGAGCGGTGGCTTATAATAACTTGACAACTCTCTGTCATCGTAGCCCACAACAGAAAATTCTTCCGGTATTTTCTTTCCAAGTTCATCCAGTCGGTCATAAAGTCCGCCTGCCATAAGATCATTCATACAAAAGACTGCTGTCACATCATGTGCAAGCAGTTCATCTGCCATTCTATATCCACTTTCTCTTGTCCAGTCTCCCTGTGCAACAAGTTCCGGATCATACACAATCCCGTTGTCTCGCAGTGCTTTCTGGTATCCGACAAGACGTGCCTGTGCATGAAGACTATCCTTTTTTCCCATAACTACACCGATTCTTCTGTGTCCATGCCGAATCAGATGACAGACAACCTCATACGCTCCATGTTCATCATCCACAACAATCGACGGCACTTTTTTGCTTTCCGTATATCCATAAGCCATGACTGCCGGTATCGGCAGGTCATCCGGAATACAGTGCATCACCCTCTCATGAGCTGTCACATAAATAATCCCCTCAACCTGCTTTGCCATAAGCTTTTTTATTTCCTGTTTTACCCTTTCAAAATAATCTTCCCTGCCATAATACACATCCTGATACTTCTTATACAGCCGTAAATTCGTAAGTAAAATCTGATAATCAACTTCCTCACAGTATTCCGTAATCCCGTCAATAATATCCGGAATACTGAAAATAGTCATGTCCTCCGCTATAACACCTATGCTTCTTGTATTCTTTGTTTTAAGATTTTTCGCCACATAATTTGGCATATAGTCCATTTCCTTTGCTGTTTTGAGTACAAGTTCCCTTGTCGCTTCACTTGCACCTGGCTTTTTGTTCAATATGTTGGAAACGGTAGCAACTGATACATGACATGCCTTTGCGATTTCTTTAATCGTCGCCATTTTCCTTTTTTCACCTTCTTTTTTGCTTAAACGTTTAATATAATAATTTTATTAAACAACGTCCCCTCTCTTCTGTCAACCTTTTTCGGAAAATCTCTTTTTTATTTTCTTTCTATTCATCTTTTATCTTTTATGCTATACTATACAGAAGCGACAAAAAAGGAAGTGATACTATAAATAATTCAATTTTTGAAAGAGAATATGGAGATGTCAATGACTGGGAAACTATGATGTTTCTTTATCATGCCGCATTAAAACAGGTGGCAACTAAAATTGATATCTTAAACGACGAATTTCAGTATATTCAGCATTATAATCCGATTGAACACGTAAAATCGAGAATCAAAACTCCGGAAAGCATTGTAAAAAAATTAAAAAAAGATGGTTACGAATCAAATATTCCAAACATGATTCGATATGTAAACGATATTGCCGGAATCCGCATTATCTGTTCTTTTACCTCTGATATTTATCTGATTGCTGATTTTATTCGTAAACAAAATGATTTGCGCATTGAGAACATAAAAGACTATATGAAACAGCCAAAAGAGAGCGGTTATCAAAGTTATCATCTACTGGTTTCTGTTCCGGTCTATCTCTATGATAAGACTCTCTATGTTCCCGTAGAAGTTCAGATTCGAACAATTGCACAGGATTTCTGGGCAAGCCTGGAACATAAAATTTATTACAAATTTGAGGGAAATGCACCGGATTACATCAGTAAAGACTTACAGGAATGTGCTACGATTGTGGCTCAATTAGATCAGCGTATGCTGTCTCTAAATGAGGCAATTCAGAAATACAGTGCAACAGAAAATGAAAAAACTCAACCAAAAAAGCAAGTATAGTAAAGGCTCTGAAAACCCATTAAAATGAACAGGGGGAGGTCATCTTAACAATGCCTTCCCCTTATTCTTGTCCATGTAACCGTTTCTATTCGTTTTTAGCTGAATAAATTTTTGAAAAATTCGATAATTTTAGAGAAGAATCCCTGTACTTTTTCCTGATTCCAGTCTAATTTTAATCCTAAATCATCGATTTTATCATATAAATCTTTTGCCTGTTCTTTTAAGCTGTCCACATCAATATCCAGTCCCTTGATTTTATCCATCAAAGCAACAATTTCCTGACGATCCTCATCAGAAAGCTGGACATCCATCTCTTGTGCTGCCTGGTCAACTACATTTCCGATTTCTTCTTCCGTCAGTTTTTTTCCATTGTCACTGCCTTCTACAACCTGTTCTTTTACTGCTCCGACTAACTGTTCTGCTTTATCGGAATCACCTACACTTTCTGCAAGTTTTCCGGTCACAACCAGTTCGTTTGTCGCAGTGTCTACATTTTCCTGACTGACCGTTTCGCCTGTCATATTCTCATAAGACTTAATTGCTCCAACCAGGGCAGCCGTACCGGAAATATTATAAGGACCAGCCACCACAATCTCTGCATCCTCAATTCCTGCTGTTGCCAAGGCATTCTGATACATACCGGTCGTACAATAAGTAATGTTGTAGGTTGTAACTTTAATTCCACTTCCGTCAGTTTTTCCTTTTACCAGTACAGAAGAAAGGGCTCTTGTTCCGATTACGCTTTTGCTCAGATAAGAATCCAGATATTTATGTTCATCGGCATTGGTAATCGTTGTTACGGTATAATTTTTCAAGTCATCTTCTGTCACACCAAGCAGTTTTAATACGATTGCACGGTCGTTTGCACTTAAGTCTGCACCTAAGGATACATAAGGTTTCTCCAGTTTTGCATCTTCTCTATCGGCCCATACACTGACCGGAGACATGACCAGCATCAGTCCTGTCATCATTAACGCTAATTTTCTTTTGTTGAATTTCATAATAAAAATCTCCTTTCAAAGTTTCACCCTCATCATAACACACTCCCTGTTTTTATGCATCTAAAGTTTTCATTAAGAAATTTCATCTGAAACTTTTTCATGCCCAATTGTTCTGCAAAATCCACGAAAAAAAGCCCCTTACCCACCCCCTTAGTGCTTTACGCAGTTGACACAGGGGAGTGCTTATCTGCATTCAACTGCCCCCTCATGGTTTGTTTAGCCATTATACAAATCCTCTTGCCCGCCACTTAAGAAAAGTGGTATGATAAATAATACGCACAACGTACTCTCAGAATCTTTCTGTATTTGATTTTGCGGCTGATTTTTCAAGAATACATTTCACTTAAAGGAGGGATTTTTTCATGGCTATTGCAAATCAGGAAATGATACGTGACAATAACCGCAGACAGGTGCTTGAATATCTTGTAAACCATCCACCGGTCTCAAGGGCTGCGCTTTCTCAGCAGCTTCATCTGACAAAAGCGACTATTTCCAATATCGTTCAGGAGCTGATTGAACAGCATCTGATTTTAGAAATCGGAAGCGCTCAGACTTCTCTTGGAAGAAAACCTATTTTACTTGAATTTCAGAAAAAATGCGGATATGCACTTTCTATTGACGTGCATCCGTCTCAGATTATCGCTTTAACTTCGGATTTAAAAGGAGAAAACTGCCGTTTAAAAGAATATCCGTTCCAAAAGGGAGATAATTTATACAAAAATCTGTGCCGGATAATTCATGATATCCTGCCTGAGTATGGGGATTGTCCCTATAAAATCGTAGGAATTACCATCGGAATCTATGGTGTCGTACAACAAAATCAGATTCTTTTTACTCCTTATTATCCGCTTCCGGATTCTAATCTGGCCAAACTGCTTGAATCAGAGTTTCACATTCCGGTTTTTGTTGAAAATGAATCGAACCTGTCTGTTCTCGGTGAATCGGCATTTCATCATTATGACCAAAACATGGTATTATTAAATATTCATGATGGAATTGGTATGGGAATTATGATTAACGGTCATCTTTATCGTGGTCAGGACGGCTATGCCGGAGAAATCGGACATACAATTTTATTTCCCGACGGCAAACCCTGCCCATGCGGGAATCATGGATGTCTGGAACAATATGCCTCTGAGAAAGCGATTTTAGAAGAATATGCCAGACTCACCCATCAGGAACAGGTTACGATAGATGCTTTTGTCCGTGACTATCAGAACCAGGTTCCTGAAGCACTTGAAATGATGGAATTATTTTCCAAATATATTTCAATTGCAATCAACAATATTATTAATACGTTTAATATTGAACTGGTCGTGCTCAACAGCTCGTTTTCTAATTATATTCCGCAGATTAATCTCTCAATTCAGGACTATCTGCGCCATCATCAGAATCGTAAATGCCAGATTATCCCTTCCCGGCTTCAGGATATTTCCGGTCTGATGGGGGGAATCCGCATTGGTGTCGAACGTTTTCTGGATATTCGTCACTTGATAATTGAAAATTTTTCTTCCAACAAAATACGATAAAATCTGTCATTCACAAAAGTTTTGAATTTCGTTCATGATTTCTTCACAACTTCAACATGATTTGCACACATTTATCGAATATACTAAAACCATAAAAATAATAAAGAACAAAAATTATTTTTATATTTTCTTTTTCATATGTCGGTCGCAAACGACCGGCTCTCCTTCCTTTAATATTTATAGAAAAAAGCCATCGCCCAGTTTCGGATATTCTGGGCGATGGCTTTTCGTTTTATTTCTGTATTTATTTTTCTGTATTCATTTTATTTCTTGAATTTTTCACTTTTCAGAAAATACATTGGCAAGTTTTGCAAAATCCTCCAAAGTCAATGCTTCTCCTCGAATTCCCGCTTTAAATCCACATTTTTCAATAGTCTGCTGGATTTCCTCTTTGGAATAAGACAATTCCGGTGAATTATTCAATCCATTTGCAAGGGTCTTTCTTCTCTGGTTAAAAGAAGCACGAATCAGGCGAAACATCAATTTCTCGTCAGCCACCTCAACCGGTGGTTTTTCATGTCTGGTCAGACGAATCACTGCACTTCCTACCTTTGGTCTTGGCATAAAACAGTTTGGGGGTACATTTGCCACGATATACGGCTCAGCGTAATACTGAACAGCCAGTGACAGCGCACCGTAGTCTTTTGTGCCCGGACCAACTTTCATTCGGTCTGCTACTTCTTTTTGTACCATTACGGTAATTGAATCAATCGGAACCTGACTTTCAAATAATCCCATGATAATCGGCGTTGTAATATAATATGGCAGATTTGCCACAACTTTAATCGGTTTTCCGTCATTGTGCTCCTCTGCCAGTTTTTTGATATCTACTTTAAGGATATCCTGATTGATAACCTGAACATTATCAAACTCTTTTAAGGTATCTTCCAAAATTGGAATTAACGCCTTATCGATTTCCACCGCAAACACTTTTCTGGCAGAAGCTGCCAGATACTGGGTCATAGTCCCAATTCCGGGACCAATCTCCAGTACAAAATCATCTTTCGTGATTCCTGCTGCGCTTACAATTTTATCAAGTACATGGGAGTCAATTAAAAAGTTCTGTCCGAATTTCTTCTGAAAAACAAAATCATATTTCTGCAATACTTCAATCGTATTCTTTGAATTTCCAAGATATGGGACTGCCATATTTTTTTCTCCCTTTTTTATCTGCTTTTTTATCTATATTTTTTATCTGAAGACTCTATTTTTATCTGCAAATTTTATCTATATTTTTATCTGCAAACTGTTCCTGTTATGATATCTTACAGGTTAAAGTCTTTTTCATACAGCATAATTCGTCCGGTTACATCCAGATGACGTTTTGCCACTTTTTTACCTGGACGTCTGCCCAGTCTGGAAGCTTTTGCAATTGCACTATCCATCATTTCCCTTACCTGTCCGACGCAGACTGGGTCATCTTCATACTGATTATCGCCAATCAAAGAATATACCGCAAGTACTGCAATATCATCTACCTTATAGCCTTTTTCCTTGGCATAAGTCTTGGCGAATGACACCAGCTCGTCATTGGTAAAAACCGGAATTACAATCCTCGAATCAAATTTTTCCATAAATTCCGGATAATCCTGCTTCAATGTATAAATTCCGGCTTTTGAATCTTCCAGAATAACAGTCAGACGATTGGTCTTAAATTCCATCGCTTTGGAAAGATTCTCAACTGTTTGGGCAGTCATTGCAGATGCACGTCCGATTGCCAGAAATCCTCCTGAAAGTTTATCTACAATAAATGCAGGGTCTTTTTTATTTAACACCTCTGCGGTCAGGTAAGCCACTTTTGCGCCTTCCATCTGGCGTTCTTTGCAAAGTGCTTTAATCAGGCTTTCTGAAAATCTGGTTTTTCCTGAACCGGAACGTCCGGTTACAATCATATTTCCTGCCTTGGAGGTCTTTTCACACGCAGATTTCTGTGCGATATCCAAAGCTTCTTTTACCTGTTCTTTCATTCCCGGAATTGGTGCAAAATAAGTAAAGAGTCGTCTGTGTTCTTCATCTGTCAAATGATGACGAAGCACTTTTTCCGGTTCTGGTTCTACTGATTCTGGTTCTACTTCTGTAACCGCTTCAATTTCCTGAACTGCTTCTGACTCAGCATTTTCTTCTTCTGACTCCACTGTTTCTTCAACCACCCACTGCGCCGGTTCACTCTCTCGTGCTTCTTCTACTTCAACCGGCTCTTGTTCTGTTTCAGCAGATTCTGGCTCTTGTTCTTCCTGTGGCTCTTCTGTCTCAACGGATTCTGGTGCTTTCTCTTCCTGTGGCTCTTCTGTCTCAGCTTCAGCCACTTTTTCCTCTGATGCCTCAGTTTCAGCTTCTACCACTTTTTCTGCTGTTTCTTCCTCCGCTGTCACAACCGCTTCCGCCATTGCTTCTTCTACAACATTTGATAAATCAACCGTTGCATCGGTTTCTACTGCATTTTGACGGGCTGCTTTTATCTCTTCTAACGGAAGCTGGATAGTTGCGCCTTCTGGCACTTCCATTTCTGCTTTTGCTTCCGCTTCGTTTTCTACTGCTTCAGTTTTTTCAGCCTGAGCCATCTCAGCTACCGCAACTCCAAGTGCCGCCTCTAAATCAAATTCTTTAACAGGTTCTTCTTCTGCAATTTTCGCTGTTTCTTCCTGCAATTTTGCTTCTACCGCTTTTTTCTTTTCGAGTTCTTCTTCGATTTCTTTTTTGATTTCTTCCGGCATTTGAATTTCCGGAAGTGGTTCAAAATCCGGTTTAACTTCCGAAGTCTTAATAAATTCCGGCATCTTCATCACTTTCGGCTGTTCTGCCAGTTCCGGTTTTGCTTCTGCTTTGGCTTCTGATTCTGTCTCAGATTCTGCTTTCTTAACTGGCTCCGGTTTCGGAAGCTGAAATGCCTCTGCTTTAACTGAATTTACTGCATCCTCCGGTTTTGCCATGGTCTGTGCAGTCTGATTGAGCATCTTTGCTGCCGCCTGAGTTGCCGCACTTACACTTGCCGCTGTTCTTGCAATACGTACTGCTTTCGGTTCTCCATAAAGTTCCTTATATTTTTCTTTCTCTGCATCCGTCAGCTCCGTATACTTCATTTTCAGCTCCAGAGCTTTCTTTACATACTTTCCGTCGCTAAACCAGAGAACCATCTCGTCACATTCTGCGATACATTTATCGTACATTCCGGCTCTTGCATACAATCTTGCCAGTTCATAAGCCCAGCGTTCTGTATACTCACTTGCTTTATATTTCTCTAAGATTTTAATCTGATCCTCAATCGGATTTTTTCTTCCTTTATAAATCTTATATTTCAAAATATAACGGTTGTTATCATTTGGAGAGAGTTTCATAAATTGATTATAGTACTTAACTGCACTTTCATAATCCGTCATCTTTACAGACAACTCTACCAGACGATATAAAATCAGCTTTCCGCTCGGTGCTCTCTGATAAGCCAGCAGAAGCAGTCTGAGACTGTCATCATACCGTTTATTAACCTCGTAGATTTCACTTACCATACAAAGAGTTCTTGCACTTCTGACACGTCGCCACTCAATTGTCTCTACAACATTCAGAGCTTCTCTGTAATCCTGCTTCTCTACCAGACTGTTAATCTCGTCCAGTCTCGCACGGTATTCCTTTTTATCCAATATTTTCACCTCTGTTAGTTTCATGTACGCCCAAAATCAGCCGTACATTCGATACTTTCTTTTGCTGCGTTTATACTAAGTATATAACGTATATTAAGTCTTTACTATTAATATTTGTCACACCAGGGTTACAATACCCATAGTTAAGTTCAGTGTATCATACCCATGATTAGATGTCAAAGTCTTTCCCAGAGGTTCAATGAGGTACAGAACGCATATAGTACATATAGTAATAGCAGGCAAAAACAAAATGGATGCCACCTGCGCAATACAGGATAACATCCATCTGCTTCGCCTGACTCATAATATGGATTTCCGATTCTCCCTCTTTTATTTCAGAATAATAAATATCTCTTGCATCCTGAAGATTTCTTTTTCTTTTTTCTTTTAAATTTAATTTCAGAAACCTCCCGAACAACCAGACTCCCACCAGCAGCTCCAGCAGCCCGATTAATATTGGTCCGGAATATTCCCCCAGATTTTAAAAAATCTGTCCAATTTCACCCATTTGAGCCCTCTTTTCCTCGGTTAAAAATAGCTTTTCTTTTTATTATACTATGTTTTTTCGACAAACACTATGAAAAAACAAAAGGACTGTCGAAAACTCGACAGCCACTCTTTCTATTTATCAAAATCAGCTTCAAATATTCCTTCCGGAGTACGCATGGTCAAAATTCCAAGATTAAATTCTTCATCCTGAATGGTCACATGGTACTCAAATATTACATCATCCTCAAATTTGGATAATAATAAATAACTTCCATTCTCTTTTCCTTCAATCTGGTCACAGATATCATCGTACACATCTGCTCCTGAAATTGCTCTCGGATAACCCGAAGCCTTTATTTTTTCTTCAATTGCCTGATATAATTCTTCCATAATAACTCACCAAATCCTTTTCGATTTTTATTTTAATACTTTTTTGGGTATATAGAATGTATAGCGGTCTTTTCCCCGTTCTTTTGAAGCATACAATGCCTCATCTGCTTTTTTAAACAATTCTTCATATGTAGACGCATGTTTTGGATACAGTGCAATCCCAATACTTCCATGTACCGGATTTGCACTCTCCGGTGTTCTGACACGAGCTTTCATCATTTCTACCAGGTTGTTGACATAAATTACTACCTGCTGCTTATCATCTACACCCGGAAGAAATACTACAAATTCGTCTCCGCCAAATCTTCCCTTATAATCCTCTTCTCTGAAATTACTTCTAATACATTCTCCCATCAAACGTAGTACTGCATCTCCTTGAACTACCCCAACCGACTAACGTGACGCCACTGAAAAAGTCCTTATTTTACACAAAACGGTACAAGGTAAAGCATACTTATATGTTTTACACTACTATATATTGTATGTAAAAACAGTTTTTCAGTGCCCTCGACTAACGTCGGATGGGGATTCCTACGGGCTCTCGCCCGATACCCACTCGTTCAGCTCATGGGTGTTCCAACAGAGAACAAACCCGTTTTCAGGAATGTTTTTGTATGTTGGCGTAAGTCAGATATTCCCGTCCATCCAGCTCCCTGCCCACTCATTCAACTGACTGGTACAAAGTAACTGGTAAGAATATCCGAATATTTCTTCTATTTCTATATTTTTGTATTTCGCTTTTTCTTTTTTCTATCTTCTTTTATGCATACTCATATCGATTGTTTTGCGTCCACTTTTTCATTTCCGATGCAATGCTTTTTAAAGTTCCTTTTTTTCTTTCTTCTAAGACTTCATAAGGCAGTTCCCGGTAAAAACTATGGGGCGAAACTCCACGAAATGCTTTTGTTAACTGTTTCCATGCTGGAATGATACTCACAATATCGGTTCCATTTTTTAGTTTTTCTTTTGCCTTTTCTGGTAATAACACAAGTAACCGCTCATCCGGTAACAGTTTTTCCCGAATTCCCATTCCTTTTAATCCAATCGTATACGATGCTGCTTCATGAATGGAAAGTCCAAATGGTCTTAAATACAAAAACTTCCCCATTTGGCTGGTATAAGCCGGATTCATTTTATAGATTCCAAAACTTTGTTTATAGGCTTGATTTTCCAAACAGCTCGTCATTTTTCGGTAAGCAAACAAAGAAGCATGTCGATTCTTTTTCTTACATCCATACTTCATTCCGTGTTTTGCAAGCGTGGTATCCAAATCTTCCATAATAAGCGGTTTCTTCCGTTCGGCGCAATAACGTCCTACCTTTGCCATCACTCTTCCGATTTCTTCTGAAATCTGCCCTTTTGTTTTCAATTCCGGTGAAAAACGAATGACTGTCCCACCCAGACGGTTTCCTTTTTCATCTAATTCTGAAACTGCTACATGGTCATAATTCAAATCAATCGAAACACAGCCTTTTTCCAAAGATTCATTGCAATCTTTATTTTCCAGTAAAAGCGTCACCGATACAATCAGATATCTTCGACCAGTTTTCTCTCGTTTCAACTGAAAATTATAACAAATCGCTTTTCGTTCCTGTTTTTTTGCCTGAAGCATTTCTTCCCAAAGTTCCTGTTGCCTTGCAAGATGGAACTGTTTAAATACCGTTTCTTTTCCATCCATACATTTTACAATCAAATTTCTTTCTTCTTTTCTGACCAGAAAGTTACAGTTTTTTGAAGTATGACGTCCCGGAAGGCTCATTGAAGCATGGCGGGATTCAAAGAATTCCTGTTTCCACTGTTCACGATCGACTTTTGGATTGTCTTTCTTTTGATATTGTTTTCTTCCACCAAATACAATTCTCTTCGGCGGAAACTTTTTTAACCATTCCAGCCTTTGAATGGCTCTTTTCTTAGAAGATTCCAGTAATGCAATTCTTGTTTTCAATCGACGAATGGAACGTTCTATTTTTCTTTCGTATTCTTCGGCTGGAAAGTATGTTCCATTTGGAAGAAAAATTTGGTTTCGTTCCATTGTAATTCTACACTTTGGATAAGGGCGTTCCCAGACTCCGCTTTTAAAATAAGTCCGCAGAGAAGATTTGATTCCCTGCTTCTTTTCCAATTCTTCCTGTGTTCGTTTTATCTTTTGATTCCGTGTCTCAATGTCTTTTTCTTTTGTTCTCTGATACAATCGATTCAATTCCTTTTGAGAGGAAAGAACAGAAGAAGCATAAGTATAGATGGCACAATTATAATAGTCCGTTGTTCCATAGTTCCTTTTCAGCCAGGAGCTGTAGGTTTCTTCTAATAACGGACCTCTTTTTAAAAAGGATTTGTCATACAAGCAGTTATAGAGCTTGATTTTGATATGATTAAATCGTTCCATCGTCTGAATCAAAGACTCTACGTTCTGGATTTCATCCTCATCCAGATAATACCGCTTATCTGCATTTATCGTTCTGGTTAACTGCATGAAAACACTCCTTTTCTCAAAACGGTTTGTCGGTTGAAAACATAACAATAATTGAAATAATCCTTTATTTATAGTATAATTATAGCACAAATCAAGACGTTTTACAACATCGGTTATTTTCAAGAAAGGAGAAATTTATGGACAACAAAACTTATACCAGAAATGCTCATTCCGTCTGCTGTCTGACCTACCATGCTGTTTTTGTCATTAAATATCGAAGAAAAGTAATCACTCCAGAAATCCTTGCTTTTATGCGTAGTCACACAGATTACTTAATTTCACAGCGTTATCATGGAAAACTTTTAGAATTTAATGGTGAAGAAGACCACATCCATATCCTATTTGAACTTCCGCCATCCGCTGCACCTTCTGTTATTATCTGTAATTTAAAGACTCAGCTTTCAAAGGAAGTCCGAAAACGCTTCTGGGAACAAATTCACAATCAATTATGGAAAGATTCTTTTTGGAGTGACAGTTACTTCTTATCGACAACTGGCGGTGCAAATTTGGAAGTATTAGAACAATACATTCAACAACAAGGAATCGAAAAACAAAAACGGAAATACGTTCATCACAAGAAAAAATGAGCATTCATCCCCAACCGACTCGTCGGATGGGGTTTTCTGCTCTATAATAGATAAATTCGCTTCCAATTAATGAAGAGTTTTTTATTATAGACGCTCCAAAAGACACACTCACAGATTATAAAACTTATCTTTTTAATTATATTCAAAATTTAAAAGAACTTCCTGATGTTTTTGTCTGTGCAAATGATTTTATTGCTTTTGATCTGATGCAAATATTAAGACAATTAAATATTCAAGTTCCGGAGGATATTTGTCTATGTGGCTTTGACGATTCTCCTGCTGCTAAACTTATCACTCCACCGCTTACCAGTATCCACATTCACAATGAAATTCTTGGAGTTTGTGCAATAGATTTATTGCTCTCCAGAATAAAAGATCCGACTTTAAATTATCGAACCGTTTATACCGAAACAAACATTGTATACCGAGAATCCGTAAACATTGCTCCAACCAAGTAAAGGAGAATATTATGAATCAAATTTTTTCAATTGATAATCGTTTCATCCAGCTTTTAAACAAAATTTTTTGTGCTGCATGGCTCAATATCCTTTGGTTTTTATGTTGTATTCCTGTTTTTACAATCGGTGCCTCGACAACTGCCCTTTATTATGTTTCATTCAAACTCGTACGCAATGAAGAAGGCAATATTACAAAGCAGTTCTTTACTGCATTTCGTTCTAATTTCAAAAAAGCCACACTGATCTGGCTCCCTCTTTTGGTGCTTGGCATCCTATTTGGAATTGACGGCTATGTGCTTTATCATATTCGTCTGGAAAATGTATTCTGGACTTTATGCGGTGCAGTGCTCATCTGTGCCGGAGTTGTATACCTTATCGTTTTACTGAATGTTTTTCCATTATTTGCACGATTTGAAAATACAATTCCTGCAACTTTTAAAAATGCACTTGTCATGGGACTGCGTTATCTGTTCTGTTCTATTTTGATGGCAGTTGTTTATTTTGTTATTTACTATGTTATAATCAATATTTTCACACCATTTATTGTTTTTGGACAAGGACTCGGAGCACTTATCTGCTCCTGGCTGATTCTTCCGATTCTGGAACGACTTGAAAATAATAAGGATGATGTTCTATGAAAGCATTAAAACAACTTCACGGAAAAGCAAAACTTCAATATCTTTGGGATTATTACAAACTGCCTTTTATTATTATTTGCATCGTACTTTATATTCTTGTTTATAATATCCACGGACAGCTTGTAAAAAAAACAACTGTTCTCTCAATTGCATTTATTAATGTTAATATGAGCGAATCTCTCTCTCAGCATCTGACCAGTGATTTTTTAGACTTTGAACATTTATCTGCAAAGAAAAATGAAATCTGTACTTATGACAATTTACTGATACAGGAGAATCCAGACTCGGAAAACTTAGAATACGCTTATGCATCAAGCGCCAGACTTCTTGCTGCAATTGACGCAAAAAAAATAGACCTCGCATTTATGAATCGAGAAGCAATGGAACAATTAAATAAAAAAGGATATCTCTCTGACAGTATCAATGTCTCGGATTTTCCACTTTTAAAAAATGCAAAATTTGATGGGGATATCTATGTTGGAATTATCAAAAATGCTCCACATAAGGATGAATGTCTTAAATATCTTGATTTTATAAAAAAAAACAGCTCCGGAAACTTAATTCCGAAGCTGTTTTTTTCTTTCTACACTACTACTTCCACTATCGTCTTTCCCCTATTTATCTTTATTTAAAAGGAATGTTTTTAACCTTCAATGGAAATATATTTATCTGTTTCCACTGCCGGTTTCGCTTCTTTCTTCGGTACAAACAGGGTCAGCATACCATGTTCAAAGTGAGCTTTGATGTCTTCCTGTTTCACATCTTCTCCCACATAAAAACTACGTTCACAGGCGCCTGAATAACGTTCACGTCTGATGTAACGACCAGTTTCTTTTTCTTTCTCATCTTTATCAAGTCCTTTTGCTGCTGCTATGGTCAAATAGCCATTTTCAAGTGCTACTTTGACTTCATCTTTCTTAAATCCCGGCAGATCCATTTCAATGGTATAACCTTTTTCAGTTTCTTTGATATCTGTTTTCATCATATTTTTACTATGATGTCCATACAGTTTCTTTTCAATGTTTTTCTGTTCTTTACTGTTATCAAAAAATGGGAATTCCCAAAAGTCATCAAATAAATTTTCTCCAAAAATACTAGGCATCAACATAAGTCATCTCTCCTTTTTTATCTCAAAATCTTAATTGCTGTTTACCTGTTTCTTTTTTTGGAACTTGGGTCAAACCAGAGGGGAAAGACTTTTTTATTTCTTTGTCTCTCTATTTCCCTCTTCCTTTGTTCTAGTTGTACTATAGCACGTATTATTAGCACTGTCAAGAGTTGAGTGCTAATTTTTTGTGAACATTCTGTGAAAATTCAAATAAAAAACTAACTTCCACCTTTAGCCTTTTTATTCTACATTGTAAACTTTAGATATGATAAAATTTTTCTTGCCCTCGGGTTACCCTAGTATATTAATATTTCTACTATACGGACACACTAATATAACATTTTATTTATGAAGGGCCAGTCCGCATCATCTATGGTGCTGGTCAGTATAAAGAATTAAAAGAAAATCCTCATGACCGCAAAAAACTAATGGAAATTATTGATTCATTTGGACCGATGCAGTCACTGTTTATGGAAATTACAACAGAAAAACTTGCTGATATCATAGAAGAAGCAATTGAGGGATTAGCATAAAAAATCAGAAAAAAAGAAGTTCAGAGCTGACACTCCGAACTTCTTTTTACTCACTTAGAGTATAATCGCATTTCTTAGCTATATTTATTATATGTCTTTTCTTATCAAAAATCAAATGCCCACCCTTCATTTGCTTCTTCCTGCCATTTGTGCTATTCTGAAAAACAAAAAGGAAGCCCTATTATGATTTTAATATTCATCATTCCCATTTATATTTTATTAAACGCCTACATCCTGCACCGAATCCATAAATGGCTGACTGCATGTTCTGAGCGTTTTCATTCCAAATGGTTTGTTGTGCCTTATCTTACTATTTATTCTCTGCTGGCGCTTTCTCTGCTTTTTGCATTTTTACTGCCTGCCTCTGAATTTCAAGTACTTGTAAAGCGAATCAGCAACTACTGGCTTGGCACATTTTTATATTTATTAATGTTTATTGCAGTCGCAGATATTCTCCGGCTGATTTTAAAACAAATTACTGGAAAAATACATGAGTTTTTCTTTTGTAAAGCCGGCTATGTATTTGTTGGACTTCTGCTTACCGCACTTATCTGCGGTATCAGTGCTTATGGAATTTTACATTCCAAACACGTAAAAGTGACGCCTTATGATATTACTGTAGAAAAATCCTGCGCCGGACATGATTCTTTAAAAATCGTTCTCGCTGCTGATTTGCATCTTGGTTACAGTGTCGATGACAGGCAGATGCAGCGCATGGTAAAGAAAATCAATGCACAAAATGCAGACCTTGTTGTATTTGCGGGCGACGTTTTTGACAACGAATATGAAGCCGTTCAAAATCCAGATAAAATTGCCAAAACACTTTCTACGATTCAAAGTACTTATGGCTCTTATGCTGTGTTCGGAAACCATGATGTAACAGAACGGCTCTTAGGTGGATTTTCAGTTACATCAAAAGAAAACGAAGTCCGTGACCCGAGATTTGAAAGTTTTCTAAAAGATGCCGATATCACTCTTCTCGATGATGAAGTCACCTGTATTGACAATGCCTTTTATCTCGTTGGCCGAAAAGATATTCAAAAACCAGGAGACGGCACAACGAACCGAAAAACTATCGAAGAACTGCTCTCGAACGTAGATAAAACCAAACCTGTTTTTGTCCTGGAACATCAGCCAAAACAACTTGAAGAACTTGATAATGCCGGCGTAGATATGCAGTTATGCGGTCACACTCACGATGGACAGATTTTTCCCGGAAATCTAACGGTAAAATTATTCTGGGAAAATCCCTGCGGTTACTTAAAAAAAGGTAATCTGAACAGCATTGTAACTTCCGGAGTCGGTGTCTGGGGTCCGGCAATGCGGGTTGGAACAGACAGCGAAATCTGTACGATTACGGTGCATTTTTCCAATTATTAATAATTTTAGTGTGCATCGGAGGTTATCTCCAATATACAACTTCGTACGAACCCTTCCTGATATGCACAAAAAAGTTCCAGAATAGTTCTTAAAAAAACTAAACTGGAACTTTTTATTTCTATGTACTTTTTTACTTTTGGAATGTTTTGAAAGTACATTTCAAAAGTACATTTTATCTTTACTTGGAAATAAAATAACTGATTTTTTTGGATTTTTAAATATAATTTTTTATCGTATCTCTCGATAAAACATCAAAGGGAACGTGAAAATCCATTTTTTTCACATTCCCCTTTGCATCATTTACTTACACAAACTTTCTACTTCTTCTTTTTTAGGAATTGCCGGAATTCCACCTCTTCTCTGCACACACAATGCCGCCGTTGCATTGCCATACTTTGCACACTTTTTAAGTTCTTCCCATGTAAGCTCTTCAATTTTTTTATTTTGTTTTAGATACTCACTTTAAAAGCCTCCCCAGAAAGAATCTCCAGCCCCCGTCGTATCAATCGCTTTCACTTTAAATCCTGGTAGTTTCTCCTGTCTCTGTTTTGTTGCAAGAAGAACCCCTTCGCTTCCAAGCGTCACATCCACTAACTTTGGTCCTATATCAAGAAGTATTTTAACTGCCTGACTATAATCTTTATTTCCTGTCAGCAAAACTAGTTCTTCATCTGACACTTTCATCACATCAACATAAGGTATCATGGATTTCATCTGTTCTACAGCAGTTTCTTTCTTTTCCCATAATGATGCCCGATAATTAGGGTCATAAGAAATAAGTGCACCTGATGATTTTGCTATTTTTACAGCTTCTATTGTTGCTGTTCTTGCCGGTTCATCTGTCAATGACAACGAACCAAAATGAAATACCTTACAATCTTCAAGCAATTTCTGATTTAACTCATCTGCACAAAGCTGTGTGTCTGCACTTTGTTTTCTGGAAAAAGAAAACTGACGCTCCCCACTTTCCGCAATCTCTACAAAAGCAAGAGTTGTAAAATATCTTTCATCCTAAATCAGATATTTTGTTCCGATTCCTTCTTCCTCCAAAGTTTTTTTCAGAAAATTCCCATGCATATCCGTTCCGACTTTACCGATAAATTCCGTGCGATACCCCATACGTGAGGCTAGAGTTAAAAGATTTGCCGGTGCGCCACCAGGATTTTGCTCAAACAGCTTTTTTCCTGAATCACTTTTTCCTGCCTCTGTAAAATCAATCAAAAGTTCTCCTAAAGCGACAATATCAACCTCTTTTGCCATTTTTCAAGTCCTCCACAATTTCATTATAGCGTTTTTTATTCAGACGATAGAAAAACAGAACAATTGCTGTAACAATCCACAAAATTCCAGGTATCGTTGAAAATGCATGTTTCATAATTGCAATTACTTCCGGATTCTGTGTCTGATTTGCCACATATCCATATTTTCCAAGTAATGCTGCAAGAAACGCAGTACCTACTGCCATCCCAACTTTATTTCCAAGAGAAACAAAGGCATACTGGAATCCATCATTTCTAAGTCCTGTTTTCCACTCACCATATTCCACGCAGTCTGGAATAATGGCATAAATTGCAGTATTAAATCCTGAAAAGAAAAATTGTGTAATACCGGCTAATGCATAAAATGTGATTGGTGATTCTTTTACATTAAAGAAATACATAGCAAGCATTGCGATACCTGTAAGTAATGCAAAAATAGAAGCTGTTCTTCCTTTATTATTTAACTTACGGAATACTGGCTGGAAGCATGCTGCACCAATAATAGAAGGAATAATAATGCACATTGAATAGGTGGTATAGTAAGAAGCATTTCCCTCAACATAAGTAAAATAATACAAAATATCAGCATTTCTTCCATACAATGTAAATCCAAACAATACCTGTCCAACCAGTGCAAGCAGATATGGTTTATTCTGCATAACTGCTTTCAGCTGTACTTTAATTGAAATTTTCTCTTTTTCAGGGATTGTTACCTGTTCTTTTGTCTTTGCAAAGCAGAAGAAATGACAGGCTGCAAAGATACATCCATAAATAATCGCAACAAGCAGATAGCCTTTTTTGGCACTACTGCTTCCTAGCTTACTAATCAAAGGCACTGTCACAATATTAATAATTCCGATTGCAATCATCGCTGACACGGAACGGGAAGTATTAATTTTTGCACGTTCATCAATATCCTGTGTCATAGCTCCACAAAGTGTTCCGTACGGAATATTTACACAAGTATAGCCTAATACCAGAAGGCAATATGTAATTACCATATAAACGATTTTTGCTGTATTCGACCAGTCTGGATGTGCCCAGAAGGAGAGCATCAAAAGCACCGCCGTAATTGGAGCCGCAATCAGAAGCCATGGGCGATACCTCCCCCATCTTGTATTTGTTTTATCTGTCAGTCCTCCTACAATCGGGTCATTGATTGCATCCCAGAATCTTGAAAAAAGCATCAAGGCTGATACCGCTGCCATACTGATTCCAAACACATCGGTATAAAAAATCATTAAAAAGTTACTGACAAACATCCAGCTAAAATTACAGCCTACATCTCCAAATCCATAGGCGATTTTACTAATCAACGGCACTTTTCCATTCTTACTCTCACTTCCCATAACTTCCTCCTTATCAGCGTTTCTGACTAAACCCCATCCTTCCAAAATTTATCGTTCTATTTTTCCTGCACATTAATAATTACTTTCATTGTTGTTTCACGATTATCATCAATATACTGATATGCTTTCAAATAATCTTTAAAAGCAAAAGTCTTAGAAATTAATGGTCTTAAATGTACCTTTCCTTCATTTACGAGTGCAATCCCATCTACATAATCATCATGGCGGTACATCATTGTACTCTTAATATCCAGTTCATGGTCGTTGGCAACTGCAAGGTCAATTGTTGCCATGCCTGCAAATACAGCCACAAGAACAATTACACTTCCTTTTCTTGCATATTTGATTGCCTGACCCATTGTGATATTATTTCCTGCGCAGTCATAAATTACATCTGCTTTATCCGGACCAAAGGCGTCAATCATTGCCTCACCAAAATCTTTTTCTTTTGTATTGACACATACATCAATTCCACATTCTTTTGCTTTCTCTAACCGAAGGTCACTGACATCTGTAATCATAACCTTTGCTGCTCCCATTCCTTTTGCTGACTGAGCAACCAGATTACCAATTGGACCTGCTCCAAGCACTGCAATATTCATTCCTTTCACATCGCCCATCTGTTTTACAGCGTGCACTGCTACAGCAAGAGGTTCAATCATTGCACCTTCTTCATAAGACATCTCCTCTGGAATCGGTGTTACTTTCGACGCATCTACTGCAAAATATTCAGAAGCTGTTCCTGTTGTCTGAAATCCCATAACTTTGAGTTCTTCACAAAGATTATATTTTCCATGACGACATGGATAACATTCTCCACAATATACCTGAGGCTCAATTGTTACTTTTTGTCCTTCACGAAACTCTGTAACATCTTTTCCAATCTTTGCAATTTCACCAGACACTTCATGTCCCTGTGTAACCGGATATTTTGTAAATGGATGTTTTCCATGGTATACATGAATATCAGAACCACAAATTCCAATATTCATAATTTTAACCAACACCTGATTGTCTTTCACCTCTGGAACTGGTACCTCTCTGAAAATAATTTCTCCTGGATTTGTCATTACCTGCTGTAACATAATGTATTTCCTCCTTTATTTATATTCTTTTATTAAACATTTTATTAAAGTAATTACATTATTATCCAAAAGATAAAATTTGTCAATATCCCAACGTTTAATTCTGCCTATTGCACAAGATTGTTTCTGTGAATTTATGCATTTTTCCAGAAAGCAAAAAAAGTTCCAGAGAGAAAACATTCTTTAAACTGCTTTCTCTCTGGAACTTTTTCTCTTTTACAAGCAACTAAATATCTTTTATAAACTCCTGCAAAAAATACTTTGCCACACCTACTGCAGAAGCTTCTCTTTTATAAGAACATATCTTCAAATATCTTGCATCATGGTCAAACCCATTATATTTCATCACTTTTTCTTCCAATGGAATCATATAATCTGAAAGATATCCACCCACTTCGCCTCCAAGAATGATGTCCATGTCATAAGCCATCCGCAAATTTGAAATTAAAACCGCTAAATATTCCAAATATTCCTGCCAAACCTGCTGTGCACTTTCCTTTCGTTCTTCTAACTGCTGCATAAACTGTTCTAATGTTTGGCTGGTATCATCCGTCAGTGCGCTCGCCGCACAGTAAACATCTGCACATCCACGCTTTCCACAATAACATTGCTTTCCGCCTGGAACAAGAATGATATGCCCAAACTCACCCGCCTTCTGATTTTCTCCCAAGATTAATTTTCCATCAATACAAAACGCACCACCCAAAGTATTATTTAAAGATAAATACAACGCATTTTTATATCTATTTAAATCTTCTGCTCTCATCGCTGCATTTGCATCATTCTCAAAGTATACCGGCAGTGAAAACACCTGTTCCAGAAAATTCAAGCTATAATTTTCTAATTGAAGAGCATGAGATTTCACCAACATTCGATTCTCCAAGTTAACAATTCCAGGAATCGAAATACCGATTCCCAGAATCCTCTCCCTGTTTTCTACATCCTTAAGAAATGCCTCCAATTCTTCCCTGATTTTTGAATAATAAGAAGTATTTGTTGAAAATTCCAGCCGTATTCTTTCATATTTTTCAATTTCATACTTCATGTTTACAAGCACAAACCCTATATGCTTTGCAGTGATTCTGATTCCAACCGCATAACGATATGCAGGATTAATACTAATCTTTTTCGCTTTTCGCCCACCTGTTGATTCGTATTCTCCTGTTTCAATCACAATTCCACCTGCTAGCAATTCTTTTACATTAGACAATACTGTCGGCATACTGATATTTAAATCTTTAGATAACTCTACCTTAGACGTTGCCTTATGATTGATAATGTAGTTCACAATTTTAGATTTTGTAACATTTTTTTTCTCTATTCCCGCCATACAAAAGCTTCCTTTTATAAAATATTTTATAAAAGTATATTACCTTTTATTTGACAATTTGTAAACCACAATAACGGTATTTTCTAATTTTTTATCGTATCTCTCGGTATACGCTCCTTCTCACCAGAATCACGGCAAGCACAGCTGTAAGAAAATCTGACACCGGCTGTGCCGAAAGTACTCCATAATAGCCCACTGTTTTAGACAAAATAAAAATCACAACTGCAAAGATAACGCCCTGTCTGCTGACAGATAAAAGAAAAGCATTTAATGCTTTTCCGGCGGACTGGAACGTACAGGTACTTACGAGTGTAACCGCAGTAAATACTGCACCTGCAAGCTGAAGTCTGAGCATCGGAACTCCTGCATTTACGATGCTTTCCTGATTCATAAACATCAAAATCAAAGGCTTTGCAAAAACACATAAAATAAGTGCCAGCACAGCTCCCATTGCACATTCAAATTTATAACTAAATGCCAGAATCGCTTTCAGACGCTTTTTATTTCCAGCACCATAATTATATCCGATTAACGGCTGTGAACCAAAAGCAAAGCCAACTAAAATCAGCATTGCAATCATATTGATTTTCATTACGATTCCCATCGAAGCCACTTTGTCTGTTCCATAGACCAGTAAAAAACGATTAGTCAGCGCAATTCCAAGACTCTGCATAAAGTTGGTAACAGATGCCGGTATTCCGATGGCAAAGATATCTCCAAGTTCTCTTTTGCTGATAAAAAATCCTTTTGGATTGATGGACAAACGTTTGCTTTTTGTCAGTAAGAAAAATACAAAAAATAAATCCGCACCGATGTTTCCGATTACCGTGGCTATCGCTGCACCGGCTGCTCCCATGCCAAGCACGAAGATAAAAATCGGGTCTAAGATAATGTTAATCACAGAGCCAAGCACCGTTCCTGTCATAGATGCTACTGAAAATCCTTCCGTTCGAAGCAGATTAGACGGCGTAAAAGATAAAATAATAAACGGAGCACCGATTACCAGCCAAGTATAATAATCCGATGCATACTGCACGGTATCCGCTTTTGCACCTAATAGAGTTAAAATCGGTGCACGGAACAACATCATCAACACTGCTACAACAATTCCGCATACAATTGCTCCATAAAAACAGAACACACTTAAACGCTTTCCGTCCTCATCCATTTTTTTGCCGAATAGTCGTGAAATCACCGAACTTCCGCCCAGTCCAAAAATATCACCAAGCGCAATCATTAACGTAAAAATCGGTGCGCCAAGTGAAACACCCGCAACCAGATTCGTATTTCCGGTAGCGGCAATAAAATAGGTGTCCGCCATATTATAAACCAGCGAAATCACCATGCTAAATACCACCGGAAGCGCAAAACTGAAATAAGCTTTCGGAATCGGTGCTTTTTCAAATAAGTCATTTCCCATTTTTTAATTTCCTCTTTCTTTTTTGTATCAAGCGGATATTTTTCCTCCGCTTCGCTGTTTTCTTTTTGATTCGGTTAACTCCTCAACCTCATTCATTTGATATTAATTCTGCCTTTCTTCGTTCCTGTATCTGTTCTCTTCCATACCGTTCCCGATACTGCCTAAGGGTCATATCCGTATATTTCTTAAAGACTTTTCCCAGATGACTCTGCGAAGAAAATCCCAGATAAGTTGCAATCTCTATGTAAGAATACGGCGAATACGTCAGCAGATTCTTCGTCAGTTTTACTTTCTCCTGTAAAATAAAATCAGTCAGTGTCATAGATTCCTGTTGTTTAAACAGTTCAGATAAATAGCTGGAATTTAAGTGCAGGTAATCTGCAATTTCCTGCACCCGAATCTTTTCATGCAGATGTTTAAAGATATACTCTTTGCTTGCTTCCACCCAGATACTCTGCTTTTCTTTGGATTTTTTCTCATCCTGCTTACGGATTTCTGCCACCAGCTTTGCATATTCCATTTCAAACTGACGGATTGCCGTATAAATCGCCACAATATCTGTCATTTCTTCGATTTTCTGGATAAAGACATCACTCATGGAATACGAGATTTCCGGCATTAATCCGCCTCGAATTGCCGCCCTGCTCGCAAGCGTCATAACCACAATTCCAAGATTTTTTGTATTGCGCAGTTCATCTTTAGAAAGCACGCCGGTCTTTCCAAGATAATCTTCTCCAATACTTTTTTTCAACATCTCGATGTCACCCAGTTCAATACTGGTAAGTTCTCGAATTTCCTGTTCATAAGGATTGTGTGGTTCTTCAAGTTCCTGCCTTTCAAAGATAAGTGCCGAGTATTCTTCCATAATTTCCGAATCTCGAATCTGTTCTTCACAGTTTTCATAGACAATATCATCCCTTGTCAAAATTTCCTTGCGAAACAGATTACACATCAGTAAAATATTAGAACAGAAAAAATAAAACTCAGAACTAAATACCGCATTAAAATCGCTCTTTGGGATTTCAAATTCTCCAATATGATAATACAGACGAACCTTTGAATCAAACCGTACCGGTCCGACTAAATAGTAAAAATCTCCTGCCTGAAGATAGGCATAAGCGACTTGATTCTCTTTTAAACCTGCCGAAAAAACTACCGGACACGCAGACACAAATTTTCCAGCCAGACATTGATTCATATAATCTTCAAACTCTGAAAAAGAAAAATAATCGTCTTTTAAATCCTTTCTGACACAAAAAATTTCCGGCTTATTATCCGGTTTTAATTCACCGCTCCAGCGTCTTACAAATGTATGAAGTTCATGTGAAACATGCCATGCAAGATAATCTATATTCAAATTTTCACGCTCCCTTCTTCCTGCATTTCTTTTTGTATTTTCTTTTGCTTTTCCATTATAGCACAGATTTTTTCACAATATAAGTGATAAATTTCCAATAATTATGATATAAATTTAAGATTTGGATGGGTAAAATAACGATTGCAAAAAACAATGAATCACATTTTTAAATAAAAAATTTTTTAAAAAAGAGAAAGGAAACAGAACACATGAAAGTAAAAGGTGTTAATCTTGGTAACTGGCTGGTACTTGAAAAATGGATGAACCCATCTTTATTCGATGGAACAACTGCTGAAGATGAATATTATCTTCCAACACAACTTTCCAAAGAAGTTTATGAGGCAAAAATCAAAATCCATCGTTCTGAATATATCACAGAAAGAGATTTCACAAGAATCAAATCGATGGGAATGGATGCAGTCAGAATCCCTGTTCCGTATTTCATCTTTGGCGACAGAGAGCCCTTTATCGGATGTATCGAAGAACTTGACAAAGCATTTAACTGGGCTGAAAAATATGGACTTCAGATTTTAATCGACTTACATACTGCACCGGACAGCCAGAACGGATTTGATAATGGCGGAATCAGTGGTGTCTGCAAATGGTCACAGGATCCGGACGAAGTTGAATTTGAACTCACTGTTCTGGAAAGACTTGCAAAAAGATACGGTACAAGAAAAGGCTTATGGGGAATCGAAATTTTAAACGAGCCTATACTTGAAGATATGTGGGAATCTATGAACGTAGCAGAACGCTATCCGGCAGTTGACCCTGAAAAAGCAAAGGGAACAAAACCAAATACAATGGAATTTATCCGCGGTTTTTATTTGGAGGCTTACGACAGAATCCGCAAACACATGCCGGAAGAAAAATACGTTGTTTTCCATGATGCCTTCCGCTTAAAAGCATGGAAAGATTTCATGCGTGAAGAAAAATATAAAAACGTTGTACTTGATACGCACCAGTACCTGATGGTTGCTGAGATGAACGGCTGTGAACAGAACGTAGAAAACTATGTTTCTTATGTAGAAGAACTCAAAAAAGACATTGCAGAAATGCAGGAATACTTCCCGGTTATCTGTGGGGAATGGTGCTTATTCAATTCTCTCGCTGTTGGACATGACACCAAAGGCGGACAGACAGTATTAAATGGTGTAGAAGGTTTAAGCGAAGAATGTATCAGTGCTGAAACGAAAAAAGAAATTTACAACACACTTGCAAAAGCCATGTTAGATGCATGGGATGCCGGAAGCGGATACTTCTACTGGAGCTACAAACTGCTAACCGATACTGTAAACACCCCTGGATGGGTTGGCTGGGACAGCTGGGACCTTGGAAGATGCGTTGACTTTGGCTGGTTTCCAATTGAGAAATAAAAAATCACCTACCACTATTTAAGTACAATTCAATCATTTATTTTAAGATTAATTGAATCCTGTATTTGATTCTAAAATGATTTCTAAGCGTCATTGAAAATTTTATCGCATTAAAACGTAAAATTTTCAGTGGCGTTTTTTTTCGTTTTCTAATATAATAGGTTTTGATAAGAATAGATAAATACTTAAGCAAAAGCAGGGTTCGATAGAATGGACCCTATCAACCTGCTTTAGAATGGAGGAAAAAATGGAAATCGTTTGCTTAGACTTAGAGGGCGTACTCGTACCGGAAATCTGGATTGCATTTGCAGAGGAAACCGGTATTCCGGAACTCAAAAAAACTACCAGAGACGAGCCGGATTATGATAAGCTGATGAAATACCGCTTAAACATTTTAAAAGAACACAACCTTGGATTAAAAGAGATTCAGGAAACCATCGCAAAGATTGACCCGATTCCCGGTGCAAAGGAATTTTTGGACAAGTTAAGAGAAATGACTCAGGTTATCATTATCAGTGATACCTTCTCCCAGTTTGCCGGACCTTTAATGAAAAAACTCGGCTATCCGACCATCTTCTGTAACTCTCTCGTTGTCGCAGAAAATGGAGAAATCACAGACTTTAAGATGCGCTGTGAAAAATCCAAATATACTACTGTAAAAGCATTACAGTCCATTGGTTATGACACAATCGCAAGCGGTGACAGCCATAATGACCTTGGTATGATTCAGGCAAGTAAAGCAGGATTTTTATTTAAAAGCACAGAAGCAATCAAAGCAGAATATCCGGAAATTCCGGCTTATGAAACTTATGACGAACTGCTTGATGCAATCAAAAAAGTGATTGATTAAGTAAAACGGTTGATATGCAAAAGAGACATCCGAAAAAAATCGAATGTCTCTTTGTTTTATTCTGACAAAATTATAAACCGGAAATTAATAAAATCAATAACACGAGCACCCACAGAATCACTGCTCTTTTTTGATGCATCCACCGGTTTCCGTATTTCGTGCAGAGTACTACCTCATCTTTCGGGCTTTTCAGCTCAAACAGCCAAAAAACTTCACTGATTAAAATTGCCGAAGCAATAAAAATACACCTCCATGTAATGCTGTCCTGTCCTGCCATCTGGGTTATCTTTCCAAGTAGACATGCCAAAAATCCTGCAAACCAAATCCATTTTGTATACAATGTTCGTTTTATTTCCGATTTTAATTTCGCACTTATTGAGTTCATTCTAAATACTCCCCACTTTCCCGTTTTTCATCGTCAGATTCCAGTCCGCTACTTCCTCGCATCTGCTTCTCGTCTCATCCAAACTGCTTCTCTCTGTAATAATCACAATGCAGTTTTGAAAAAATTCTCCTGCCAGCTCATAAAACAGATTTTCTTCTCTTTCATCTAAATAAGCCGAAGGTTCGTCTAAAACTAAAACCTTCGGCTTATTTAAAACTGCCTGTGCCATTCCGACTCTCTGTCTCATTCCTCTTGAAAGTCTTGCTATTTTTTTGTCCCGCACTTCCCACAAACGAAGTGCTCCAAGTGCCTCTGCAGTTCTTCTTTTTGTCTGTTTCTTCGATAAGCCCTTATAAGCTGAAATATAATTCAGATATTCCTTTACCGTAAATAAATGGTCCGGTTTAAAATGCTGCGGCAGATAACCAAGCACTGCTTTGTATTGTGAATAATCTTCAAAAATATTTCTTTCGTTATAAAAGAGTTTTCCCTCTGTCGGCTTCACGCTTCCTGTAATCAGACGAAGCAGAGTTGTTTTTCCACATTTAGGATTTCCGGAAATTCTCCACACGCCGTTTGTCAAAACAAGAGACATATCCTCCACTGCTGTTTTTTTGCCATATTGTTTTGAAATGTGCAAAAGCTCTAATTTCATAGATTTCTGCTTTCTTATTTTTCTTTTTTATTATTCTATTCAGCTTGTGCCTTATTTCTTCCTGTAAATCTTAATTAACAGCGGTGCTTCCACAAGTAACATTCCAATCCATCCTGCCAGATAAGAATACGGAAGTGCTTCAATTCCAAATCCCCATAAAAAAACCATCGGAGCGGCTGCAAGTACACGCACTCCCATATTTGTAAAACTGCTGATTAAGGTAACTTTCAAATCTCCAATTCCACGGAAAAATCCCTGAAGTGCATTCGTAATTCCCGGAAGTATATACATAAGTGAAATCAACTGTAAATAAATCACACCGTGACCGATTACCTCTTCATCTTTTACAAACAGCATCATAAGCGGTCTCGCAAACACATAACAGATAATCAAAACCAAGATTCCATAAATCACTTCCAATATAAATCCACAACGGAATCCTTCCCGCATACGGTCTTTCTTTCCTGCCCCTTTGTTCTGTGCCATCAGTGCCGTCATCGCATGTGCGATATTTTGTTCCGGTGTATATGCAAAATCATCAATTCTGTTTACCACTGCAAATGCCGCCGCAACGGAAACTCCCATCGTATTGACAATCGCCTGAATCCCAATCTTTCCAAGCTGTACCGTCGCCTGCTGCATTGCCGATGCCCATCCATAAGCAATCGTTCGCCTTAACAGACTTGCATCAAATACCAGCCATTTCTTTCCCAAGCGCAGAATCGGCACTTTTTTCTGAATATAAATCACACAGAATAAACAGCACAATGCTTCACTTAATACCGTTGAAACCGCACAGCCATTGCATCCAGCCTTTAATACCACGACAAAAAACAAATCGCCAAATACATTTAAAACTGCACTGATAATCAGAAAATACAACGGAGAACTGCTGTCTCCCAGTGCTCGAAGGGTGCTTGAAAAAAAATTGTATAAAAAAGTAAATACCAGTCCCCAGAAAATAATTCTCAAATATTCTTTTGTCATTTCCAGAATCGATGGGTCTACCTGCAGTAACTGCAAAATCGGCACCGCAAAAATGACACAAATAAGTGTTAAAAATACAGAAAATACAACACCTGAAAGCATTGTTGTACTAATCTGGCGGTGCAAAGTTTTATAATCCCTTGCCCCATATTGAATCCCCATCAAAATACTTGCACCCATACAAAGTCCATTTAAAAATAAAATCATCAGTGTACTGACAGGATTGCAGATTCCAACTGCCGCAAGTGCTTCTTTTCCGACAAAATGTCCCACGATAATACTGTCAACTGCATTGTAGGTCAGCTGAAATAAATTCCCAAGGACAAGCGGCACGGTAAATTTTACCAGTATCGGCATAATTTTTCCTGTCGTCAAATCTTTTGTCATCGCTCTCTCCTCTTTTTCTAAATTGTTACTACTGTTCTTTACATCTGTTTTCTTACTACTGCATATTCATTTCCATTTCGGTAATACGGACACTGATAATGCGTATCGGAAACCAGTCTCATATACTCATCTTCGTCCATGCTGACATCACAAAGATAACTTTCATATTCATCATCGTAAATATAATAGGTACAGCTTTCACAACTGCCGGTTTGTTTTTCTTTCATAATGATTTTCGTCCTTCCTGTAAGTTTTTTTATTTTTTATTTTTTTGATTATAGCACAAAAAAAGACAAAGAAACGATTTTTTCAGCTTCTTTGTCTTTTCCCTTATTTCTTTATTGGCTTTATGATTCTCTATTATTCTTCATCTGTCGATTCAATTTCTCCGGTAAATCCGGCTTCTTCTATCATTTTCATTGTCGCATCGATTCCCTGTCCGCCTGCGGTCAGATATCCGGAAGCAAAGATAGAATCCACTACTTTAAATAAAGTCGGCTCAATTCCTTTGAAATAAACTTCACGTCCCGCTGCACATCGAATATCTGATTTTGAAATCATCAGTCTTGCAAGACAAAGCACCTTCAGGCAATACTCTGGTGTTAATTCTGAAATATCTCTGTCTGCCAGTCTTGTTCCCGGAATTGGAAGTAAAAAATTAATCGGTACGGATTCCGGATTGATTTCTCTTAAATCCATCAGCATATCTACTACATCTTCTTTGCTTTCGCCCATTCCAATAATTCCGCCACTACAGATTTCAAAACCTAAGCCCTGAAGCATTTTAATATTATTTACACGCTGTTCATAAGTATGAGTGGTGCAAATTTCCGGATAGAAAGAACGACTGCTGTTTAAATTATGATTAATGCGATCCAGTCCGGCTTCTTTTAACATTTTTGCCTGTTTCTCTGTTAAAAATCCGATGGAACAGCAAATCTGTGTTTCCTTTTTCTTCATTTCACGGATACGGTCTGCCAAATCTTCAATTTCTTCATCGGAGAAACCGATTCCACTTAAGCCAATACAATGTCTTGCCAGATGTTTTTCATCCACCAAATCATTATCTCCGTATAATTTTTCATCGGAAACTCTGCGATACTTTTCAATCGGAGCTTCGGAATCACGAGACTGTGCACAATACGCACAGTTCTGGGAACAGTTTCCACTGCGCACATTTGTTAATAGCTGTACACTGACTTTTTTCCCTTTATATTTCGTACGAAGTGCGTAAGCACAATCCAGAAGTTTTGGCATTTCCTCTTCCGGAAGATTTAAAATTTCAACAGCTTCCTCACGAGTCAGCGGTCTGCTCTCGTCCCAGTTTTCTAAACGTGATGTGATGGATAATTCTGACATAATATACTTTCCTCTCATTTTTCGATGTTTTTGCGTATAAAATTTAGTATATCCATAAAAGAATTAAATGTCAACCGTTTTATTTTTATAAGTTTACATTCATCCTAAAAAAAGCCTGTCCGCAAGATTTTTCTATACAGACAGACTTTCTCTTAAAAATTTAAAATTAAAGAATTAGATGTTTAATAAATCACTGAATACCTTCAATGCGCCATCTGTTTCATGTGCAAGGACACGTTTTGCAAGAACTTTACCAAGCTGTACACCTTCCTGGTCAAAGCTGTTTACATTCCATACGAATCCCTGGAACATAATCTTATTTTCAAAGTGAGCGAGGAGTGCACCAAGTGCTTCCGGTGTCAGTTCTTCTCCGATAATAATGCTGGATGGACGTCCACCTTTAAAGTTTTTGTTTTTATTTTCATCTGCTTTTCCGCATGCAAAAGCTACAATCTGTGCTGCTACGTTTGCGCAGAGCTTCTGCTGACTTGTGCTGTCCTGAATTACAACATCTGTACCAATCTGGCTGTTTTTAAATCCAACAAACTGAAGCGGTACAATGTCTGTTCCCTGGTGCAGTAACTGGTAGAAAGAGTGCTGTCCGTTTGTTCCTGGTTCACCAAAAATAACCGGACCGGTTGGATAATCTACTGCTTCACCGAAACGGTTTACAGATTTACCATTGGATTCCATATCCAGCTGCTGAAGATGTGCAGGGAAACGGCTCAGTGCCTGAGAGTATGGCAGAACGGCTGTACTCGGATATCCTAATACGTTACGTTCGTAAACACCGATTAATGCGTCAAGCATTTCCGGGTTTTCTAAGACGTTTTTATTCATTGCAAGTTTATCTTCTTCTGCTGCGCCCTGTAAGAACTGTGCAAATACTTCCGGACCAAATGCCAGAGATAAAACTGCACCACCTACTGCTGATGTAGAGGAGAAACGACCGCCAATGTAGTCATCCATGAAAAATGCTGCAAGATAATCATCACTCTTAGCAAGCGGAGAAGTTTCACTTGTAACTGCAATCATGTGTTTGGATGCGTCTAAGCCTGCATTTTTCAGAGCATCTTTTACGAAAGATTCGTTTGTCAGTGTTTCCAGAGTTGTTCCGGATTTGGAAACCAGTACGAAAATAGAATGTGCAACATCAATAGAATTTAATACTGCGGCTGCATCATCCGGGTCTACATTACTGATAAATTTTGCTTCCATTTTGAATGTATTGTTTTTCTTAGCCCAGTTTTCCAGTGCCAGATACATTGCACGAGGACCAAGGTCACTTCCACCGATACCAATCTGAACTACTGTTGTAAATTTCTCACCTGCTGCATTTGTGATTTCACCGGCATGCACTTTATTTGCAAAATCTGCAATTTTCTTCTGCTGTTCTGTATAGAAAGTACGTTTATCCACACCATCTGCTTCTACTGCTTCACCTAACTGACCACGTGTCATGTGATGAAGAACCAGACGTTTTTCTCCTGTGTTGATGACTTCTCCATTGTAGAGGGCTTCAAATTTTTCTGCAAGCTGTGCTTCTTCCGCTAACTTGGTTAATGCTTCTAATACATCATCATCTACCTGTTTTGCTGCATAATTGTAAGAAAGACCGGCTGCCATAGGAATTGTGTATTTTTTCACACGGTCTGCACCGTTTTCTCCTGACATTACCTCTGCGAGTTTTACACGTTCTACTTTTGAAAGATTCTCAAATGAAGAAAGAGTGTTTAAATTGTTCCACTTAATCATAATAAGTTCCTCCTCAATTCTCACTTATAGAAATAGAAAACATCCTATAATTATTTTCATTATACTCGGAAACAAAGGTAAATTCAAGCGAACTGTGAAAAACAGATTCACTATTGAAACCAGAATACATATATAGTATAATGAGGACAAAGAAAAAGAGAATTCTTCGGGGCAGGGTGAGATTCCCTACCGGCGGTATAGTCCGCGACCCGCGCAAGCGGCTGATTCGGTGAAATTCCGAAACCGACAGTATAGTCTGGATGAGAGAAGAACGCGCAAATTTTTAAATACGTGCTCAAGCCCCTGGAAAAAATTCCAAGGGCTTTTTAGTTTATGGAAACTTATCTATGCTAACTTGTTATCTATACTATAAACTAAGAAATTTTCAAAGGATTCTCTTAATAAAATCATAAATTTTAAAGGAGAGACGAAAAATGAGTGAACAGGTATTAAGAAGAAATGTATCGACAAGAAGTCGTACAAGAACAATTACACAGATTGCGATGCTTGGTGCAATCGCAGGAATTTTGATGAATCTGGAATTTCCGATTCCTTTTTTAGCACCAAGTTTCTATCAGCTGGATTTTTCTGAAGTTCCGGTATTAGTTGGTTCTTTTGCAATGGGACCGCTTGCAGGTGTCTGGGTGGAACTTGTGAAAATCTTAGTTCATCTGGTAACAAAGGGTACAATGACAGCCGGTGTCGGTGATGTTGCCAACTTTATCTTTGGATGTGCTTTCGTTGTTCCGGCCGGTTTCATTTATCGTTCTATGAAAAATAGAAAACATGCTGTTCTCGGAATGATTGCCGGAACACTTTTAACCTCTGTTGTAGCCTGCTTTATCAATGCATTTATTCTGCTTCCGGCTTACGGAAAAGCATTCGGAATGCCGGTTGATGCATTTATTCAGATGGGAAGTGCCGTTCATGGTTCTGTTCATAATCTTCTGACATTTGCAGCCTTGATTATTTTCCCATTTAACTTATTTAAATACACACTGACTTCTTTGATTGTATTTTTAATCTATAAGAGAATTCGTGTAGTCTTAAAAGGCGACTGACAGAATCAAAATTTTTAAATCTTTTTTGACATTTTCTAAATCCGTTACTATAATGTCACCATAAGCGAGGGCGCTAAGAGATTATCTTAGCGTCCTTTTTTTATTTCATTTACTTTTACATCCATCTTACCGAATTTATGCGCTGAGTGCGGAATTTTTTATTTTTTCAATCACTGCTTCTGCCAATCTTCGATGACCTTCTACAGACATATGCTCCTGGTCTTCTTTACTTGGCTTTGCATAATCTGAAGCCGCAAGGAATTCAATATTCTGTTTTTTGGCAATTCTCTCATACACTGCTTTTAACTGTTTTGAAGTCTCAATGGAATCGGTATCAAATTCAGGGTCAAACTCGGTTTTCCACACTTCCTGACCAAGTAAAATCGGAGATACCAGCAGGATTTTCACGGACTGTGAATAATTCCAAATCTGCTCGATTAATTTCTCAATTCCCTTTCCGATTACTTCAGCAGATGCATGATAATAAGATTTACAATCGTTTGTCCCAAGCATCAATACCACAATATTAATTGGATTATGGGATTCTAATAATACCGGAAGCATGTCACTGCCTTTTCTGTTCTGGCGGAATTCATCTTCAAATACTGTGGTTCTTCCGCACAATCCTTCTTCTAATACGTGAAATCCATCGTTTTTTAATGCATCCTGAAGCAGACCCGTCCATCTTACTTCTCTGTCATATCTTCCATTTGTTTTCGGAATTAATCCATAGGTATTGGAATCTCCAAAGCATAATATCTCTTTCATTGTTTTCACCCTCTCGCTTGTTTCATCTCTATTTCATACTTATCTTATCAACTTTATATTGGTTTTCTACTATGGTTCACATTATAACACCTATTTCATACTATGCAAATATGTTTTATTAGGTATTTTTAAAAATTTTAAATTAAAAGCATATCTGGTTGTTTCTTTTATAATTTTATAATTAGAACGTAAAAATCCCCGATGCGTCAACATCGGGGATTTTGTTTTGCTGTCTATATGGACATTTGTTTCATCACTTATTCTAATATTAATCTGACATACTTATTTGAGTTTAGTTTACTCCACTTCCGGAATTTCGTATCCCCAGCTTTTTCTCAAACCATCCATAATTTCCATGATTCTTACCGTTTCAGCATGAGGCATTTCCGGACACTCAATTTTGCCCTCTTCCAATGCTTTTTTACAAGCTCGGACTTCATATTCGTATCCTGTAATCTGCTTTGGAGGAAAATAGCTTGCTGTTTCTTCATGATTCTGGTTAAATACTGTAATCTTCTCCGGATTATTGATATTTTGAACCTGAATGTAGCCTTTTGTTCCAAAAATACTTCCCATTCTATCAGAAATTTCTCTGACACCACTCTGAAGCGTTGCCATTTTATTTCCTTCAAAATTCATAATAATGGTTTCGAGAATATCGACGCCGCCTTCAAAAATTGCACTCGACTGCACATCTTTAAGGTTTTCACCGAGCACCATACTTGCAAAGTTAATCGGATAGACTCCGACATCAAGCAGTGCACCGCCTGCAAGTTCTGGTTTACGGATTCTTTCTTTTTCTGTAACTGCATAGCTTAAATTTGCAGTAAGAGAAGTTACCTCTCCAATCACTCCACTTTCCACAATATCCTGAATTATTTTTCTTGACGGCATGTATCTGGTCCAGATTGCCTCTGTGATTAACAGATTTTTTTCCTCTGCCAGTTTAAAAAGTGCTCTTGCCTGGTCTGCATTTACCGTAAATGATTTTTCACACAGCACATTTTTTCCTGCTTCCAGACACATTTTTGCGTGTTTATAATGATGGGAATGTGGCGTAGCAATATAGACTAAATCAATTTCTTTATCCGCCAGCATTTCTTCATAAGAACCATAAGCCTTTGTAAATCCATATTTCTCCGCAAAAGCTTCTGCCCGCTCAAGTTCCCTTGCTCCAACTGCATAAGCCTCAACATCATCCATTCCAGCCAGTGTTTCTGCCATATGTACTGCGATTCTTCCAGCACCTAAAATTGCAATCTTCATGTCTTAATTTCCCTTCTCTAACAAAATTGGTCTTAATTTTTCTTTCATTATACCCTTATATACTCCCCTTTGAAAGACTAACTTTCAGCCCAATTTGCTAGAATTTTCCACTACTTCCGCCGTGTGTTTCACCCGACGATGAAGTGTGTGTACTGCTTCCGGAATCTCCATCACTGGATTTTGGTTTTGCTGTGCGGGTTATATCTTCATATAAGAATAAATCACTGCTTTCTGTCACTTTTAGACTGCCTTTTTTCTGATAATTTCCGGCCGTTGTTTTTCTTGCCACGGTTTTCAATTGTCGTTTCATTCCTCCTACAATTAAAAATGCACAGATAAATCCAAGCACCAGTGCAACCGGAATCCATATCATTCCAAGTGGTTTTTTTGGAAGATTGGAATTGTCGTAAGGTCGGTCTTCTCTCGCCTGTGTGACAAATGCATCGCACTGGTCGATATAAATTTCAAATGCTTTCTCATACTCGCCATCTGAAAGTGAACTCTTAAACTGTTCTGCTATGTAATCGCATCCTGCATCTGTAAATGCAGTAATTCCGTATCCATGTGTTGAAAGTGCCCAGTCTCTGTCTTCCATACTGACTAAGAATAAAATTCCATCTTTCCCTTCGCCATATCCATAGCCATAATAATCAAAGAAATCATCTGCGTACTCCGTCGCTGTTGCGCCTTCAAGACTATCTACTGTCAGAATTACAATATCAAACTTCTGGCGCTCACTTACTTCATCCAGCTTTGTCAAAATATTCTGTGCTTCTTCCTCGCTTAATAGTCCTGCTGAATCAGTCAGGCGTTCGTACTCCCCTGAAAATCCGCTGTCATCTGATCCCTCTGACGCCCAGACTCCCACTGTGGAAAGCATAAAAAGAAGTATGGTTAAAAAAACTGCAAAAATTCGTTTCTTCATTTTTCCGCCCTCCCTCTATAACACACCAAACAACCAAAACAGCCAGATAATGCCATAACTCAAAGCTCCAAATATCACTGTAAGCAATGCGGTCCATCTTCCTGCTGCCGCTTTATCCACCGGAAGGTTTCCAACAAATTTTCCAGTCTGTCCATTCATCGCAAAAAGATATTTTTCTCCCTTCCAGGTCGTATTTAAAATCCAAACCGGATACAGCGCATACTTTGCTTTTCCATTTTGCAACTGTATACTGCTGTTTTCCGTTGTCACAGAAGAATAACCTTTGACAGTAGACGCAAATGCTTTTTCTGTCGATTTTTTCACTCTCTTATTTGCTCTTCCGACACTTTCTTCCTCACTTACATCATATTTATCTGCCAAATATCCTGCCAGATACGGCATCTGGAATTTTACCGCCTCTTTAAAATCAAACGGTTCTATCGATTCCATCAAATCATCCGGCATCTTAGAGGAACCATCTACCGGAATTCGTTCAAACCCAACGGTTCCGCCCCTGTGAATCATATAATGTTTTGTTTCGGTATAATCGTACTCGCTATCACTCCAGCTTCTCACTTTCGTTGCACGATATCGGATATGTGCCTCTGCATCTGTATCAAACAGCCAAAATGGAACGTACACTCCCTTAATTTCATCAATGTGATTCTGGTCCTTGAAAATCTTAGGCAGAAGCCGTTTTCCGTTTAAATGTTTCATCAAACCTTCTTTCGCTGCTTTTTTATCTAATTTAAACGGAATCACATAATCCGGCCTTAAGCTTCCCTCAAACTGTCCGGTCATCACAATCGGATTATTACAGTATGGGCAGGATGTTGCAGCAGTATTTGCATCGGCAACAATTTCTCCGCCACAGGATTTGCAGGTGTAGACTCTAAGCCCTTCTGCTTCACCCTCCTGCCATTCACTTCCGGCAGAAGTTTCCCATGTCATATCGTCAGACTGTTCATTTTGAAGTTCTTTTTCATAGCCCTGTAAGGTTTCTATTTCAAATTCAGTATCGCAGTATGGACATTTCATTTTTTGAAGTTTGCTGTTAAACTCAATTGCGCCTCCACAACACGGACACTTATATTCCTGTAAATTTCCCATGCAGTTTCCCCCTCTCTTTTCTTATGATGTAATAACTTTCATTTACTTATACTTTAGAAATTCTGACACAATCATCAAAAAACTTTTCACAAATTAAATGTCAAAAGATTCTAAACTATATTTTTTACTGAACATCGTTCTCATCAAAAGGGTCTCCACATTCCGGACAAAATTTAGGTGGATTCTTCGGGTCTTCCGGCTGCCATCCGCATTTATCACAGCGATATAAGGGTGCACCTGATGGTTTCTTTGCTCCACAGTTCTGGCAGAATTTTCCCTGATTTACTGTTCCACAGGTGCAGGTCCATCCATCCTCTAATGGTTTAGGTGAGCCACATTCCGGGCAGAACTTTCCGGTTGCCATCGCGCCACATTTGCATTTCCATCTTCCTGCCTGAATTGGTTCCGGTTTCTTTGCTCCACATTCGGTACAGAATTTTCCGGTTACAACTGCTCCGCATGCACATTTCCAACTATCCTGAGACTGCTGCCCGGATTGATTCTGTGCTGTCTGCTGCTCGGTCTGCTGCATTTGCTGCATCTGCTGCTGTGCCTGTTGTTGCTGAACTCCCTGATTATAAAAGCTCTGCGCTGCGCCAAAGCCTGCACCTGCTCCACCTGCATTCATCGACATGCCCATCCCGATAAATCCATTCATTGCCCCATTTGGATTAGAAGCTGCATTTTCCATTGCATTTGCAGTTGCATCTGTCATACGTCCTGCCATCATAAATGGATTACTGCCAAGTGTTGCTGCATCCTCCATCTGGTTGATTTTCTTCATATCCTCTTCAGTGAGTGTAATTGGATTTAAGGCAATCGCCTGTACTTCAATTCCTCTTCGTTCTGTCCATTCTATCTTTAATGCACGATTCATGGCATCTTTTAATTCTTTTGTATGTGCCGGAATCTGTGCCGGACGAAGCTCTAATTCGGAAAGTGCTGCAAATGCCGGCTGCAGGGCATCGATAAATTCTGTCTTTAACTGATTGTCAATCTCTTCTCTGGTATACTCGCGCTCTACATTTCCACAAACCTGTGTATAGAATAACAATGGGTCAATCATTTTATAAGAATACACACCATTGCAGCGCACCTGAACAGTTCTTCTCATATTGATGTCTTTATTTACCACATCAAACATGAATGGATTCGGTGTTCCAAACTTGTTATCCATGATTTCTTTGGTATTAAAGTAATAAACCCTCTGGTCTTTTCCGGTATCTCCGCCAAATGTAAATCGTTTGCCGATTGTCTTAAACGTCTCTTTAATCCCATCACCCAGTTTTCCTGTAAAAATACTTGGTTCAGTTGAACGATCGTAAACAAATTCTCCAGGCTCTGCGCAGACTTCAACAATTTTTCCCTGCTCGACAATAATCATACACTGACCGTCTGCAACTGCAATTCCGCTTCCATTCGAGATAATATTATCACTGCCCTTTGTGTTAGAGGAACGTTTGCCAACGCGTTTCTGTCCCTTAGTTACCAAAATATCCTTATCCAGAGCTTCGCAATAGAAAAACTCTTTCCATTGATCCGCCAATACTCCATTTACCGCTCCAACTCCCGCTTTAATAAGACCCATAACAATACCTTCCTTTCTGCTGATTTCGCACAAATTTGTTTTTTTACATATATATTCGTAATTTTATTATATCAGTTTATCAAATTTTGTACACTAGCCATATAGCTAAAACTCGCAGTAAAAATGCATTATTTTTTTAGACTTTTTATTCCGCAATATGATGATGTAAGTGTCAAAAGTTACTTTTGACACTTACATCACATGGTAGGTTTTATCAAATTCTGTGCGTTTGACAAAATTAAACTCCACATCCATAATCTCACCATTCTCTGTATATGTAATTCCGTAAAATACAATTACAGCATCTTTTGCGGCAGTCTCTGTTGTTCCCCAAAGTGGCGCTACAAAATAATCTGCCTCCTCTTGTTCGTTTATTACAAGTCCTTTATGTTGAATTAAAAACTCAATCTCCCTGCACATTTTCTCATTGCACGTCCAGGCGTCTAAAGTCTGCGGAAGCTGTTCATATTCATCTCCTGCCAAATGTCTGTGATTTCGATAAAACCATTCTGCACCATTTGGATAGGGATTGCCATCACTGTCCACTTTAATGAAATCTCCCGCCCTTGCAATTTCACCATGCTCACTTTGACTTGAAAGCGTTTCTGAGGATTTCACTTCGAATTTATCATCTGGAAGCGGAATGATTTTTTTCTCTTTTATTAATTGCTGAATTTTTTCACTGTCTTCTCCCAGGCGATATGCATGCACTGTTTTTCCATGATTTTTTATAACCTTTATCATTTATAAACCCCTTTCTCAGCTTTATTTTTATTGTTAAGTTTATTGAATCATATCCTGAGAGTTTCAACAGTGATTATTTTTAGAAAAATTGAAACTGACTGTTATAAGTAAATAGGTAAAGATAATCATAAATCACAAAAATAGCCGCCCAGGTCTTCTAAACTAAGCGGCTATTCTTGAATGTTAATTAATTAAAATTTTTCTATTTCCTTTTTTCTTCCTTTTCTTCGTCTTCTTTCAACATTCGTTTCACTGAAACCATCAGCACAATCAACACTGCAATCAGTGGCAGTCCCGTCAACACCGAAATCGTTTTTACAGCTTCCAATCCACCAATAATCATAAGCCCAATGGATAAGACACAAAATAAAACTGCCCATAAGATACGATTCCATCTTGCAGGGTCTTCTTTATAGGATAAGCGTTTTGTCGTTGTTCCGGCCAGTACATAAGCACACGAATCAATCGTTGTTGCCAGATAGACAAAACAGACAATACACAAGAACAGCATCATAATCTTAGACATTGGAAGGGTCTGCAAAATTGCAATAATTGCACCGCTGTTTCCTTCTTCTGCAAGGATGGTCGCCAAATCAACTTTTCCGGACTGCTGTAGGTAAAGAGAATATCCACCAAAAATCATAAAACTGCAGCAGCATCCGAGTGTCCCCCATAGAAGCTGTCCCCACATTACATTTTTGATAGTTCTTCCCCTTGAAATCTTACCGACAAACATTCCCATCATCGGCATAAAAGCAATCCACCATCCCCAGTAAAATACCGTCCACTCACTGGAGAATTTTCCTTCTCCAAATGGATCTGTATAAGTGCTCATCTTGATAAAATCAGATGCATATAAACCGATTGAGTTTACTTCCATCTTAAAAATCTGCATTGTCGGTCCAATCAAAAGAATCAGTCCCATAAAGATAAATGCCAGCACAACATTAATATTGCTTAACCGCTGGATCCCTTTATCCAACCCCAGATACACACTTGTTCCAAAGATTAATACCCAGATAATCAACACAATAATTTTTACAGTAAAATCATACTGTGCAGGGATACCAAACACTTCACGGATAATATCAGAAAGCACCGGTGCACCGATTCCAAGAGATGTAGAAATCGAACCTACAATACCGAATACAACAAGAATATCCACAATGTGTCCAAGCCATCCATCTGATTTTTTATGAAGCACGCTTCGACAGGCGTTGCTCAAGCGGATACTGTTTTCTTTCCGCACATACATCACATAGGCAATTGCCACAATCGCCGGATTATAAAATGCCCATGCACTGAAGCCCCAATGAAACTGCCCATACATGTGTGCATACTCATATGCAGCATTACTAAACGGTTCCAAATCAAATGGTGGTGCACTCACATAATAAATCGGCTCTAAAAATCCAAGAATTACAATACTTGTTCCAACCCCCGCTGTAAACAACATCGCAATCCAGGACAAATTATTGTACTGTGGTTTTTCATCTTTGTTTCCAAGTTTGATCTTTCCATACTTGCTGAATGTCAGCCAAATCATAAATCCAAATGATGCCAGACAGGTCAGCATAAACAGCCAGCCAAGCTCATGGGTACAAAGTGAAAATAAAATCGAAATCACTCCGTTTACCTGACCTGGAAACAGATAAATCGTAAGTGTCAGTACAATTAATACCAAAAACGCCGGTATAAATATTTTCTTTTCTATGTTTTCAAACAGTTTTCGCATAAACTGCCCCCTTTCGTATTCAAGCCTATTTCAATGTCCCCCGCTGCATATATTTATATATTTTAACCTTTTTCAGACTAATTTTCTATATTTTTTGTGCATTTCTTTTATGATTTTTAACTTTTCTTCATTTGTAGCCAACAAATATCCCAACTCGTACAGGATTTTTCCACCATCATACAGTGCTTTTTGCATTTCTGTTGTATGAAGAATTCGTTCAAAACGACGATCATGCACAACACACGTTTTATCTTTTCCCGTAATATCCAGTAAAGGATGAAACACAGGAATTTTCAAATTTACATTTCCAATATCCGAAGAGCCTCCAGGTCCCGGAGAATCTTCACAAGTTCTTCCTACATGTTCAAAAATATCTTTCATAATCTGATCCATATATTCATTCCAATAAATTTCTCCATAATCCGGATATCTCTGCTGCCACTCCACTTCTGTACCGGTTGCCAGTGCCGCACCTCTCGCACAGTTTTCTGAGATCTTATTTAACTTCCATAAATTTTCCAGCGTTGCAGCTCGATAATAATAATCCAGGCAAACTTCCTCCGGTACAATATTCGGAGCTTCTCCGCCTTTTACTACAATGCCATGAAACTGACAATCCTTTGTAATATGCTGTCTCCACATATCCATTGCTTCCATATATAAACGCGCCGCATTCAAAGCATTAACCCCCTCTTCCGGGAACGCAGATGCATGCGCTGCTTTTCCATGAAACGTAAAGTATCTATCATTTGATGCAAGAATTTCAAAATATGTAGAATCTCTGTTATATAAATGAATCATTGCTGCATATTCATATTCATCAAATGCTCCATTTTCAGTCATATAACATTTTCCACCAACAAACTCTTCTCCCGGCGTGCCAACTAAATCAATTCGCATCGGAAGATCCGGATAAAATTTTTTTAACAATAATGCTCCTAAAATACTGATTGCGCAGCTGTAAGAATGCCCACAAGCATGCCCCACTTCCGGCAACGCATCATATTCACATAAAAAAACCGCTTTTTTTCCATGAAACTGTTTTTTTTCTTTATCCACTGCCCGAAAAGAATATGGCATTTCTCCGTAAGGCGCAGTGATTTCATATCCCTCTTTTTTCAGGAACTGCGTAATGTATTCACATGACTCTTTTTCTTCTCCACTTACTTCCGGATGATTTGTCAAATACCTACCTAATTCATCTACTTTCTGAATGAGCTCCGCAATTTCCTCTTTTTTTATTTCTCGAATCATATATCCCCCTAAATTTCCTTATGTACTCTCAGAGCACATTCTCTTAAAAACAGAAATATCCCGTAGTCTGTCATCTTTGACTTCTACGGGATATCTCTGAATTTATTTTTTACCAAATGGACTAGCTAATACATTATTTTCTCTTTACGATCAAAGCATCTGCTACACCGACACCCTTACCTTCCGGATATACAAACAATGGGTTGATATCCAGCTCTTTTAAAACATCTTTATTGGCCTGAGCATAGTTGCTGATTGCTACGATTGTCTGACACAATGCTTTTATGTCACATTTCTCAGTTCCACGATATCCATTAAGAAGTTTAAATGATTTCAGTGATTTCAGCATTTCAAGTGCTTCCTCTTCTTTCAGAGGTGCCGGATATAAGGCTACATCTTTAAAGACTTCTACAAAGACGCCGCCCATTCCAACCATGATCATTGGTCCAAACTGCGGGTCATTGTTTACGCCTATGATGATTTCCACACCGGCATCTAACATTGGAACTGTCAGAATTCCATTGATGTGTGCATCCGGTCTCTTTGCGGTTACACTTTCCATGATTTCTTCATAAGCTTTTTCTGCTGCTTCCGGACCACAAACATTTAATTTTACACCGCCCACATCACTCTTATGGAGGATATCAGCTGATTCTACTTTCATTACTAATGGATCCGGATGATTTTTTGCAAACTGAGCTGCTTCTTCTTTTGATGTTACGATGACTTCATCTGGTACCGGTACACCGTATACTTTTAATTCCTGTTTACTTTCATGCTCAGATAATGCCTGTGTTTCTTCGCTCTTCGGATGTCCTACCGCAAGTTCCAGAGTCTTTGTCTCCGGTTCATAAGCGATAAAGTCAGCCAGATGGCGGAGTAATTTGAAGGCGTATACCGGAGGCGGTAAAACCGGTACGCCTATCTGGAATAATTTTTCCTGATATTCAGGATTTCTTGTGTTTTCCGCAAATGGTATCATGGCAATCGGTTTGCAGTTACCGCCTTTTTCCTGAACTACCTTTTCAATTCCTTTATACATGTAATGGATACACGGGTCTGCAATCTCAAGAAGCAGAGTATATCCAATCAGTACCATACCGATATTCGGGTCATCCATAACCGTCCGAAGTGCTCCTGCATAGAGGTCTGCATCATAAGAAAGACTTGCAGTCATATCGAGCGGGTTGTTTGGAGAAGCATAAGATGGAAGCTGTTCTTTTAATTTCTTCAGAGTTTCTTCGGTGAAATCCGGATATTCGATTCCATTTAAGCTTCCTACATCGGCACAAATTCCTGTTTCTCCACCGGATAAGTTCATAGAAGCAAATGTTGCTTTTTCCGGCATTCTCTTCATAGTAGAAAGCATGAGTGACATTGCGATTAATTCTTCCAGGTCATCTACACGGATTGCTCCGAATTTTTTCAATACTGCATCAAAGGATGCATCGGAACCGGACAGACTTCCTGTATGAGAAGCAGCAATCGCTCCACCTTTTGCACTTCGTCCGGCTTTTAAGATAACAACCGGTTTTCTCTTTTCAGCTGCTTTTTTCAATACAGCTGCAAATTTATCTGCATTTTTAACACCTTCAATATAGATGCTGACTACTTTTGTATCTTCATCGTCCACAAGGAAGTCCATATAATCTTCCATTTGAACGATTTTTCCATTTCCTGCTGAAATATTATAAGAGAAACGCATTCCCGGGTCATCCATCATGGAAAGACAAAGCTGACCACTCTGAGACACGACACCAACGCTTCCTTTTCTGTCTCTTTTTGCGGAGATAAATGCGAATGCCTGTACATTATCAATATAATTCACAAAACCTGCGCAGTTTGGTCCCATAACCGCAATGTCGAGTTCTTTTGCTGCTGCAATCAGTTCTGCTTCATTTTGTTTTCCTTCCGCTGTTCCAACTTCACCATAACCGCTAGCAAATACAACTGCTCCGCCAACACCTTTTTTGGCACCTTCCTGTAAAAGCGGAATCACTGTTTTCTGTGAAGTACAGATAACCATTAAATCCACATTTTCAGGTACATCGCTGATGGATTTATAACATGGAACTCCAAAAACACTGTCTCTTTTTGGATGGATAAAATACACATGGCTTCTATCTTCCACGTAACTTAAAATATTTCTACAAACATCTCCACCAAATCCTTCTTTTTCACTTGCACCGATAACGGCTACGGATGTTGGTTTCAACAGTTTATTTAAATTCATTTTCCGTTACCTCCAGTTTTTACTTTCCTTCTACACCACGACGGTAGCAGGCAACATTTTTCTCATTAAATTTGCCTTTTCCTTTTTTCTCAAAAAAAGAAACAATTGCACTTTCCATATATTCAATAGAAAATAAATCACTGTGAGCAGCAAGTGCTCCAAGCATAACCAGATTTGCACCTTTTGGATTTTTTACTTCTGCTGCGATATCGGTAGCCGGAACTTTTACGACTGTGATATCATCGCGATATTTTCTGTCGTCCGGAACGATAGAAGAATTTACCAGAAGCAGTCCGCCTGGTTTTAATCTCTCTTCAAATTTATCAATCGCCGGTGTATTCATGGTAAATAAAATATCCGGTTTCTTTGAAATTGGACTTGCAATTAATTTATCACTGATTTTTACTGTACAGTTTGCAGTTCCACCTCTCATTTCAGAACCATAAGAAGGATAGAACAATACATTTTTATCCTGTTCCATACCGGCGTTGATCAAAAGCATTCCGGCTGTCAGTACGCCCTGTCCGCCAAATCCGGCACAAATAATTTCTTTTGCCATAATGTCTATTCCTCCTCTTTCTTATCTTTAAATTCTCCCAGTGGGAAATATTTTATCATTTCATTTTTAATACGTTCCACACTCTTAACAGGAGTCATATTCAGATTGGTTGGACATGGAGATAATAATTCTACGAGGCAGAATCCTTCTCCCTTCATGTGTTTTTCAAATGCTTTTTTCACATATTTTTTCGCCTGCATCATGCCTTTTGCATCTGCCATAGAACCTCTTGCCAGATATGCAATATCAAAACCGGTAAATGCTTCTTCTACGCGGAATGGCATACCTGCTTTTTTCGGATCTTTTCCTCTTGGAGTAGAAGTTGTAATCTGTCCCGGAAGAGAAGTCGGTGCACACTGTCCACCTGTCATTCCATATAAACTGTTGTTAATAACAATTGTCACTACATTATCATTTCTAAGTGCTGCATGCATGGTTTCCGCCATACCGATTGAATAGGCTGCACCGTCACCGATGTATGCCATAACCGGATTTTCCGGACGAACTTTTTTTACACCAATTGCAGTTGCGACTGGTCTTCCATGCGCTGCCATAATTGTATCGAATCTCCAGGAGTCAATATTTAATGAACCGCAGGCTACGTCTACAATCGCTAAAAGCTGTTCGCTTAAGCCCATTTCTTCCATAACTTCAGCAATCAAACGTACTGCTAAACCATGTCCACATCCCGGACAAAAACCACTCTGGGTAAATGTAATCGTTTCAGGAGCTACTAATCTCATATTATATCTCCCCCTTTTTTAACATTTCTTTTGCTTTTGCAATAATTCCATCTGTTTCAGGAATTTCAAAGATTGAACCATAATGATCCACTGGATATTTGCCTTCTGTTGCAAGTTTTACGTCATCTACCATCTGTCCTAAAATATTCATTTCAACAGTTAAGAATGCTTTTGCTTCTTTTGCTTCTTCAAATGCTTTTTTCGGGAATGGCCACAAAGTAATCGGACGAATCAAACCAAGTTTGAAGCCCTGTGCTCTTGCAATTTCTACTGCTTCTCTACTTACACGGGAACTGATTCCATAAGCAACCAGCACAACTTCTGCATCTTCTACCTGAATATTTTCATAGCGCTGTTCTTCCTCTTCCATCTGTGCATATTTAGAGGATAAATAGCCTTCATAATCAGGATGTGTATAATAAACGTTCTGAATTTTACGCTGTTCACAGCCTTTTTTACATCCTTTGATGGTCCAGTCATATTTATTGATATCATGCTCAACAAATTCCGGAATTTCAACTGCTTCAATCATCTGTCCAATCGCTGCATCGGATGCAATCAGAACCGGATGACGATATTTTTCTGCAAGGTCAAATGCCTCTGCCATCATGTTTGCATTTTCCTGTACGGAAGCCGGAGCAAGTACGAGTGTATGGTAATCTCCGTGACCACCACCTCTTGTAAGCTGCCAGTAGTCTCCCTGACCCTGTGCAATATCTCCAAGACCACTTCCGATTCGCATAACATCAACAATAACTGCCGGCAAATCTGCTGCTACCAAATAAGAAATTCCTTCCTGTTTTAAAGAAAATCCAGGACCGGATGAAGTTGTAAGTGCTCTTGCACCTGCAGCCGCTGCTCCAAGTACCATATTAACTCCGGCAAGTTCCGATTCTGCCTGAATAAATACTCCACCTACATCTTCCATTCTCCATGATAAATACTCCAGAATCTCTGTCTGAGGAGTAATCGGATATCCACTATAAAAACGACAGCCCGCTGCTAATGCGGCTTCGGCCAGCGCTTCATTTCCTTTTAATAATACCTTCGCCATAAGTGACTGACCTCCTTATCTAATCTCAAATACATAATCCGGGCATACACGATAACACATACCACATACCACGCACTTTTCTTCATCTACTACAATCGTGTTATAACCTTTTGCATTTACATGATCGGAAACACTGATTGCTTCCTGCGGACAGGCATTAATACAATATCCGCAGCCTTTGCATCTTACCGGGTTTGTATACACCTTTTCTGTTTTCTCTTTACCCATAACTTGCTTCTCCTTCTTATATTTTTACTAATGCATCACGCATCATGCTGTGCACGTTTTCCATGACGATAAATCCAAAATGCAAGAACCGCACCTAAGATTCCGGATGCAACCAGGAAAATAAAGATATTTGTATACCCTGCTGCACCTTTATTATCCAGCCACTTGCCAAATAATACGGAGTAAATGGAATCCGGAAGATACCCAATAATGGATGAAATTCCAATAACCGTTCCCGTCATTGTTCTCGAAATACCAGCTTCACTGACTGATGAAAATACAACTCCATACATCATCATTGTAACTGCACCCGGAAGTAACGTATAAATACTTGCTACCATTGGGCTGATATCAGATGGAATCAATAAAACTCCACCGAATAATACTGCAAGAATCACAAATGATACACTCAACCATTTACATGTTGATTTAAATACCTTATCTGCTAAAATTCCACCAACCGGTGCAAGTAATAACAACAGATAGTTATTAATAATTGAGAAAATACCTGAATTAACTGCTGAGACGCCAACTACTTCTGTTAAATATGGATTGAAGTAAGAAACACTGGATTTTAATCCATATCCACATAAGATTACGATTGATAAAATCCACACAACAGGGGATTTTAAAACTTTTCCAACCATTGGAAGAGAAATTTTATCATCGTCACTTTCTGTTGTAACTTTTCCTGCATCTTCTTTCATTAAGAATACTAAACAGATGGCTGCGATAAGAACAACAACTCCGCTGGCATTTACACCACGTACAAATCCGCTCTTAATGTCTTCGCCTGCTGTATTATAAGCATACAGAGAAATAAAACTTGTTAAAGCTGCTGCGATTCCATTACAAGCGTAATATAAACCATACATGAATCCCTGTTCTTCTTCTGTTCCTACAATTCGTACCGCTTTCATAAGTGCTGACCAGAATACAAAAGCTGTACTAAAGGAAAGACCAAGCCATATAATCATAGAAACGACAAAATTTAATGAAAATGCATAAACCCACGTTAAAACGGATGTCGCTACCAGCGATATAATCAAAGCTTTTTTCGTTGATACCTTATCTGCCAGATATCCGCCCGGAATATAAAGAACCATATTTCCAATCGTATACATAGTCAGTAATAAACCAGACTGTGTATTGTTGATTCCCATTGCCGCAATCTGTGCATCGTAAAACACATATTTTACATAAGGAATGAAATAAATTGAACCTCCTGCAAGCCCTAATGCAATAATGGTCAAATATTTTCTCGCCTTTGATTCCATAGGCACCCTCCTCTTTTTTCTAATTTAGAATGTTTCTCATCCCATAAACTGAAAAAGGGGGCTGTCTTTCCGACAGCCCCCAACTTCTTTCACGTTGTATTTCTGTAAGTTTTTTCTTACATATCCGGTGTGTCAGATTTATCCGGTGTAAATAATCTTCTTGCAACGTCTCTTGTAAATTCTCCGGTTTTTGCTGCTTCTTCAAATACAAGTTTAGTCTGTTTACGAATCAGATTTACTGTATCATCTACAATTGCTTTTGCTGCTTCTTCATCATTCATATTTTCAATTTTTACAATACGGAAAATAACAGCTTCATAAATACGAATTCCACCAAGGTTGGAAATAAAGTCAACTGCTACATCTACGCCTTTCTTCTGAAGGATTTCATCTGCTTCCGGAGTGGTAGGAATATTTGCTGCTTCAACAAGAAGAGAAGCTTTGATTTTATCTGCATTATCTTTATTGATAACATCTTCAAGTGCTGCCGGAATTAAGATATCACAGTCTGCTGAAATCCATTCGGTATTTGGAAGAACTTCATAATTATCTTCAAATGCTTCACGGTTTAATTCACCTTTTGGAAGTCTTGTTTCAACTAATTTTGGAATATTCAATCCGTCTTTACAGTAAACCAATCCGTTTACGTCTGCGATACCAACTACTTTATAACCCATGTTATATAAAGAGTTAACACAACTTGCACCAACGCATCCGAATCCCTGAATTACTACGCTTGCGCCTTCTTTTCCGCCTTTTAATTTCCAGGCTTCATCGGCTGCAGCTGCAACACCATATCCGGTAATCATGTCATACATTTTAAATCCGTCATAGGTTAATTCTTTTTCTGCTCTGTCATGGTTTACAATTCCCTGATGGATATCTGGGTCTTCTTTCATTGCTTTTGTCTGAGGAATTCCGATTCCCAGTTCATCTAAGATACGAAGTACGTCTGAATAATCAACACCTAAGTCTCCACCGATGGAAACACCTGCGTTAATATAAGGAGCAGTTGCTGTTAAGAATCTCTTTAATACATCGAGTGCATCTGGAGCTTTGTAATCATAAGCAATACCTGCTTTACATCCACCTGTTGTCTGGGATTCACATGCTTTATATTTGTATCCCATTGTTGTTGCCAGACGAATTACTTCTTCTTTTGTTACTGTCGGATGCATTCTTGTTCCACCGCCACAATAATGTCCAACGAAGTTGTACGCACACATCCATCCTTTTGCATCTGTCTCTGTGTCATTCCATTCCACTACTACATACGGTTTGTTTGCCATTTTTTATCCTCCCTAAATCTTTCCTTTGTTCTCTATTACAGAACAGTGTTCTTATTTTCGTTCATTTTTTTACCCGACTTCCTGTCGGGTTCCTCTTTCATCTGTTCTTTATTAGAGAACTACGTTCTTTATTTGATAATTCTACTTTACCATCTTTTGTGTTTTTTTTCAATATTTTTCTTCTGCTTTTTTATTTTTCAGTAAACTTGCACAAGTTTATAACATTTTTTGTATCTTTGCGGCATATTCCTTAAGTATATTTGCATATAATTCAATTTTCTCGTCACTCATTCTAAGCGATGGGGCACTGATACTCAGTCCACCTTCCACTTTTCCATCATGATTTAACAGTGCAACTCCCACACATTTAATGCCAAACATGATTTCCATATCATCGATTCCATAACCTCGAATTCGTGTTTTTTCAATTTCTTCTAAGAGACTTTTTTTATCTGTAATCGTATTTTCTGTATACGCTTCAAGCTTCCCTGAAATACATTTTTCTACTTCCTCTTTCGGCATATTTGCAAGCATCGCTTTTCCTACAGCAGTGCAATACATCTTACAGTCTTCTCCTGCAACCGATTTACTGACCATTCTCTGATTATCCGGTGAAATTCCTTCCAGATAAATTACACTGTCGTCTTTTGGAACTGTCAGATAAACCAGTTCTCCTGCCTCATTTGCAATTTCACGCATAAATGGACCGGCAATTCTCGTAATGTCGAGTCCCTCACGAAATGCTCTGCTCAGACTCATAATAGATACACCCAGACGAAATTTTCCTGTCTCAACATCCTGGGTCAGATATCCAAGCGCAGTAAAGGTCATCAAAATATTATGTACGTTGCTCTTATACAGCCCCAGCTTTTCACTGATTTCCGTCACTCCAAGCGGCTGCTTTTGTATAAAGCACTCTAATACTTCCATTGCTTTTTGCAGACTCTTTACTTTAACTTCTCCTTCTCTTCCCATAAACTTGCCCCTTTCTTAATTTTTTTAGGAGTCTTTTCTCTTTTATAGTACCATTTATATTTGTGTATCACAAGCAATAGTTTAATTTGTTAGTTGAGAAAAGGGATAAATTGCTGCAAAAATGGGAATAGAAAAAGCCAGAGGTCTGCCCACCTCTGGCTCCTTCGTTTTTTGTCACCTATGGATGACTTGTATCTCTTTGCCTATTGGCATTATGGCATATTCCATTTCCATTTTGCAATATACCAAAAATCAGATTTTTTTCTTTTTTCTTTTCAAGCACCGCACTGCTATTCCTCCTGCTGCAACCGCTCCGATTCCATAAATTCCCACATTCATTTCATCTTCTGTCACGGCTGCTTTGATTCCCTGTCCCACAGTTGTTGCACTGCCTGAATTTGCAGTTGTTTTTGTTCCATTTGTTGTGCTTGTCTGATTATTTTTACTGTTTTGATTTGTTTTCTGACCGGAGCTTGTGTTTGATTTGGAATCTGTTTTTGCGCCGGATTCGTCTTTGATTTTTTCAGTCTCGACGGTTAATATCAAATCTTCATACACAGATGCCAAAGTGATTATTCCATCTTTTACCTGACTTGTGACATCCGTATCTCCGAGCAGAACCTTTTTTATTTTCCATCCTTTTTCAGGGCTGAATTTCAACTTTGGTTCTGAAAACCGTTCTACAAGAATACTGTTTTCTTCTTGGTTTTCTTCTTGGTTTCCTCCCTCAAGACTGACCGTAACATGCTCTCCTTTTACAGTAATCTTATGGGAATCGGGCACGTCTGCACGAATTACGCTTTGAACCGTCTGGTCTGACAAATCATCGGGCGAATTCCTATCGGCTGCAAAAACCGTTCCCTGCACACTGACAAGCATACAGATTCCAGCCAGCACAGCGATTTTTTTCTTCACATTATCCTCCTCCAATTCACAAGTATAATGTATAGCAAATCTCTACTACATTGATATTTGACGTTGAATGATTTTTTCATATACAAGGCAGCGGAATGAAACGTAGCGGAGCTACGGTGATTGACGCTAACGCAGTAGATGACAAATCAGACACATCCATCATTCACTGTCTGCATAAGAGATTGTAAACGTAACAGTATCAGAGTAAGAACCGGATGCCGCTTTATTCCAGTCATCTTGTTTAATGTCGATAAGCAGAGAAGTTTCTTCTCCCTGCGCCGTATATTTTGCTGATGTAAACGGAGTATCTTTTCCTTCTTCCAAAATCTGATATGGAATTAATTTGCTTGAATCTTTCTGGTTCGTCAGATTTCCTGCGGAACTCATCGATACTTCAATACATTTTCCATCTTCCAACCATACTTTTTCCATTGAAATTTTTCCAAAGTTTTCTGTCAATTTATTGAACTGAACATTGGTATCCTGTGGAATCACTACGGTATATGCCGGTTTGATTTTCGTTGAAATTTTCAGCGTCTGATTTTGATAAACGGATGGCAGCGTCAGCTTTTTATTGCTCAGCTGACTGGTGATATCTACGCCATCTAAAAGGATTTTATCAATCTCCCATCCGTCTTCGGTTTCAATCGTAAAGGTTGGAGTTGAAAAGCGTTCTATCGGAAATGCATCTCCCTCCCCTTCATCTTTTGAGTCCTCATAAGTAATCGTAACATGCGCATCTTTATCGATTGTAATCGTATGTTTATCCGGTACAGTTGCACTAACGGTACTGCTTTGCCGATCACCTGAAGTGGTCGCTGCTAAAACGATAATCCTCTGTTGTGTCATTATGACTGTCATTCCTATTAAAACTGCCATAATTGTTTTTTTCTTCATAATACTTCCCCTCTCATTTATTTATCATCCACGTAGGAAATCGTAAATGTCACGGTATCTGAGTAATCTCCCGACGGTGCTTTGTTCCAGTCATCTTGTTTAATACTGATGGTAAGCGGTGTCGCTTCTCCTGCCGTGTGATACCTCGCTGACACAAATGGTGTCGCTTCACTCGTTTTTAAAATCTGATAAGGAATCACATCACTCCGATTATTTTTGTTTTTCAATACTCCGTCAGAACTTAAAGAAACCTCAATGCATTTTCCCTCATCAAGCTGTGCATTTTCTACCTGAATCTTTCCAAATGATTCTGATAACTGATTAAATTCAACTTCTGTATCCACCGGAATCAGCACTGTATATGCCGGATTTACTGTATAACTTACCGTTGTCGTATTATTTGCATAGACAGTATTGGCAAGCATCATTGCAAAAAAGATTCCGACAGTCAGACATTTCTTTCTCATAGTTTCCCTCCTGTCTTTTTTATGTGCTCTCGGAGAGCGCCCATTACATTACTACTGTACAATCAAGGTAGTTTCTACATTTGCTCCGTTCATTGCAGAGCCATCCTCAAGTGATGCTGTCGAAATCTTTATCACAGCCTGATATTCCCCTTTTTCAAGTCCATGCGACAGTGTTACGTTCGTAATTGCTTTCCCCGGTTCTACCATTTTCGAGGTATACAGAGTTTCATTTGTATCTTTTAACACCAGTTCAAATGTAAAGTAGCATGGATTTCCGACCGGATTTTCCAGATTCATTTCTATGTCTGTTGTATCTGCCGGAACTGTAATTGATGGATATCCCGGAATCCGGATTCCTTCCGGTTTATCAGCTTCTTCATTGTTCCCGTCATTTGAGGCAGTCTCGCTTGCGTTGGAGTCCAGATTCGGCTCGAAAGCCGAATCCGGAGTTTTATTTTCCTTGTCTTTGTCTGTGCCTCTTGTAAAATAAATTGCCCCTCCAATAATCACTGCAATCAGGCAGATAATAATTCCGATTAGTATTTTATTTGTTTTATTTTTGCCGTTCATCTGCACTTCCCCCTTGCTCACTACTCATAAGTAACGTCTACATTTAAGTTGCTGAGATAATATTTATCAGAATTTTTTCCATGTGCGTCAAATTCCAATGTGATATTATCTGCATCGGTGCCGTCTTTTGTATAAGTATACGTTACGGTCTCTCCGTTCTTCGCCTTGATGTCTTCTACCTCGGTTTTCCATTTTTCATAAGTCTTATTTTCTGTTCTGGAATGATAAGAAACTCTTAAATCTGCATATCCATCTTTTTCCATCGTAATCTTAAAGCTTATCTTTATCTTCATCTTGCTGTAGCTATTATGAACTGCCTGATAAGAAAGATTCGTCATATTCAGATGATATCTTGCCGGATTTTGTCCCGTATCGCCGGTTGTCTTTACAGAAGTCTGATTTCCATCCACATAGAATGTAAATTTAGTCAGTTCATGGTCATCCGTAACCAGATATCTGTTTGACGAACTTGATGGACGATAACTGTACGAATTATTTGCTTTCCAGCTTGCATGCAACACAATATTTTCTGCATCTTCAAGTTTTGCATTTTTCTTGCCTGGTTTATAGGTTACTGCTGTCGCATTTTTCAGTTTCCAACCTTCAAAGGTCCAGCCGTATCTTGTTACATTCTGTGGAAGCGAATAATTTTTGTTGTATACACAGTTAACTTCTGACTTCTTGTTATCATATCCGTAATCAAAGGTTACTTTATACGTGTTCGCTTTCCATACCGGATACAAGGTTGCAACACCATTATTTGCATCCGAAAGTTTGCTTACCCATGCGTGGTCTCTATAATATGCAATGGTCTGATTTGCTTTATAAGACCATCCGATGAAGGTGTAGCCCTTACAAACAAATTTGTTATCCGGCAATTGTTTTGTCTGTGTATAATTCATTTTTATCTCACTCATTGAGCCGGTTGTTCCGACTCCACAGGTGGTAAAGCGGATGGTGTAAGTATTTTCCTTCCAGTTTGCGGTGTAACTGCGGTTTTCAGTTGAACCTTTTGTAATCGTCACTGTCATTTTATTCTCGGAAAGCCCAGTTCCACTCCATCCGGTAAAGGTATAGCCTGTCCGTTTCGGAGTTTCCAGACGAATTGGTCTGCTTTCCACATCGTAGCTTTCCGGATTAGAAGCACTTCCGCCATTTAAGTTATAGCTGATGGTATAAGTTTCTTTCTTCCATATTGCGGTACACATCAGATTCTTTGCCGGCATTTCCGATGGAATTTCAATGTTCCAGCCAACAAACTCATAACCTTTCCGTTTTGGATCTTTCGGTTTGGTAATCTTTTCGCCATATTCCAGAGTCATTTCTTTGATTTCATTTCCGCCTTCTGTGTTAAAGCGGATTGTGTAAGTATTTTTCATCCAGACTGCCGTATAAGTTTCGTCATTGTCCGGCATCGTCTCAACGACTTCTTTATCCCATCCGACAAAGGTATAACCTTCCCGTTTTGGATTTGGTGCAGTCACTGTACTCTGATAACGAGCATCGGAAACCTTATCTGCTTCTCCATTTTCAAGAACAAAGGTCAGACGGTGAACATTTCTTGTATAGTGATACTGAATCACTGTCATCTCTGCGCCGTCTACTTTCTTTGTCTGTACCTGTGGTGAGGTAAATCCTGTGTAAGAGGTTACTTCCGGTGTCACAGTGCTGTCGGTATCGGCAGTTTTGATTTCACGTTCTTTTAAAACATAACCATTTCCATCTGCCTTTTCCTGATAGTGTTCTACCACGTAATTGATTTTCTTTGCTTCCCATTTTGCATATAAGGTCAGGTCTTGATCCGGCATTGTTCCAGTAAATGCAGTTTCATAGTTCTCATCCAGATACCAGCCTGCAAAGGTGTAACCCGCTTTTGATACGCCCGCAATCGCTGAACCATACCGCATCGTCTGAATCTTATCTTCCCTGCCATCGCAGAATTTCTCTGTCAAGGTATGGGTGTTTCTCAGATAACGGTAAGTAATATTTAATGTTCCATCTGCCGTTACGGTTGCTGTCTGTGTCTCTGGTGAGGTAAATCCTGCATAAGTCTTAACTTCCGGTGTCACACTGCTGTCAGTCTTTGCTGTAAAGCTCTCTGTACCTGCTGAGGTATATCCGTCATCATTTGCATTTTGCAGATAATGGCGCACGCTGTAGGAAACATCCTGTGCCTCCCATTTTGCATACAGAGTCAAATCTTTCGCCGGAACTGTTCCATCAAATTCCTGTTTTAACTCTTTGTCAAGATACCAGCCTGCAAACTGATAACCCATCTTTTCCGGACGATATTCGATTTTGGCTTCATACACCGGTTCTAATGTAATGTTCTCACTGCCGTCGTTTCTGTCTATTGTCACATTGTAGCTGTTACGCTGATAGTAATAATTGAACACTTCCATATCATCCGATACCTGAAGTTCATAATACTGTTTTTCCGGTGAGGTAAATCCCTCATAAGTCTTAACCTCCGGTGCTACCATTTCACCTGCTGTGCCGATAAAGTTTTCACTCTCAGCCAGTTCATAATTTTCACCAAGTCGCACTTCCTGAATGTAATGGTTGACACGATAGGATTTCTTTCCAAGCTCCCATTTTGCATAAAGTTTCAGACTGTGTGCCGGCATTTCTGCCTTCTCAAGCGGTTTAGTCAATGCTTCATCTAAATACCAGCCGACAAATGCATAACCGGATTGTTTTGGAATATAGGAAATTTCTTCACCAAATAAAGTATCTTCAACCTTGTCTGCTTCTCCATTATTCTGTACATAAGTAACCGGATTGGAAACCCGATCATAATAATATTCAATGCTGGTATCTCCATAAGGACTTACGACTTCTTTCTTCGCCGATGGAGAAACAAAACCTTCATAAGTTTTTACTTCCGGTGTCACTTCACTGTCTGTAAGTGCAGTTTTCACTTCTTCTTCCACAAGCGTATAAGTCTTTTCATCGGTTGCAGGAAGATCCTGTTTGTAATGTCGTACGATGTATTCGGAATCTGTCGGTTCCCATTTTGCATATAAGCTCAAATCATTGTCCGGCATTGTTCCGCTAAATGCAGTCTGATAAGTATCATCCGTGTACCATCCGCCAAACAGATATCCCATCCTTCCCGGGGTCTCAACAATCGATGCGCCATACTGAAGCCAGTAACGAATGATTTCTTTGCCATCAAATACCAGATTAATCTCATGCATATTTCTCTGATAACGATATTCAATGACAAGACTTCCATCTCCTAAAACCTTTTCTGTAACGGTTTCCGGTGCAGTAAATCCTGTATAACTTTTCACTGCCGGAGTTACCATTTCACCTGTCTTTGCAGAGAATACTTCTTCTTCCACTAATTCAAAATTATTCTCTTCTATTGGTTCTTCTTCCGCAATGGATGGGTCGATTTCCACGCTGTTTGCCTCGACTTCTTCGTTATGAACCACTTCCTGAAGATGTCTTACCGTATAATTTACTTTCTGTGTTTCCCATTTTGCATAAACTGTGCAGTCCTCTCTTGGCATCGTTCCGCCAAATAACTGCTCATGTGCTTTGTCTAAATACCAGCCTTCAAAGGTATATCCATCCCGAACCGGTACCGGAAGTGAAATCTTATCGCCTGGTTTTGCACTTACTTCTGTCTCGTCAAGTGTTCCGCCATCCGGGTCATATGTCAGTTTATATTCATTTAAATCATAGTAAACTTTCAATACCAGACTTCCATCTGCTTTTACTTTGCCTTTTGGAAGCTGCCCTTTCAAGTGGTAAACTGCCTCATCATAATCTGCTTCCGGCGCAGTCACTTCTTCTGCTGTCTTTCCGGAGAAGGTCTTGATTTCACCCACTTCATAGCCTTCTCCATCCGGATTCTGGATATAATATTTTACAGAATAAGCAATACCGTCTAATGGTTTCCATTTTGCCCGATAAGTCTTATCTTCTGCCGGAACATTTTCCGGAACTTCGCTGTCCCATCCATCAAATTCATATCCCGGTCGATATACCGCCGGTGTCGGCATGAGACTTCCGTACTTATAAATTCCCTGTGAGAGAATTTCTCCCTCAGATTCAAATGTGATTTTATGCTGTTCTCTCGCATAATAATACTCGATTTCCGTACTTCCATCTGCCTGTATCGTCTCGGTAATCTCAGGCGGAGTCTCAAATCCTGTCCGTTTCGTCGGGGTCGGTGTCACCTTAGAACCTGTCTTTGCCTTATATTTCACCGGAGTCTGCGCTTCATAGACACCATTTGTCTTTTCCACATAGTCCACAACCGTGTAATCCACATCCGCTGCTTCCCATTTTGCATAAACCAATGCATCATTGTCCGGCATGTTTGTCGGAATCGTATACGGTTTGGTCAGTTCTTCATTGCTGTACCATCCTGCGAAATTGTAACCTAAACGTACCGGATTTTTCGGTGCCTGAATCGGAACATTGTATTTTCCTACAATTGTTTCAATATAAGAACCGCCGTTACTCTGGAATGCAATGTAATAACCATCCCGAAGTTTATCCCAGTGCAGAGAAATCTTTCTTGTAATCGCTTTTGTATTAAATGTGCCCTCCTGATTCTTCCAGGTAATTATCATTTCTCCATCCTGTTCCGGTTTGTTTTGCGGGTCAACGCTGATGATGTTTGTCGCAGGGTCATAACTAAATGCCGGATTTGTCATCACAATGTTAAAGTATTTTGAATTATCATCATAAATCTTTTCAAAATATTTTCCATCGTTTAAGCCATCTTTCATGTGCATGTACTGCATCTTGAAGTAATTATCAGAAAGCTGTACCGACTGAATGTCACGCTTCATGCTAATCTCTTCAACTTCATTCTGCGTATATACAAAATCCAGGACGCTCTCAAGACTTCCAACCCGATAGAGCGGCCATTCATTTTCATACAAAGTCGGACTGTAAGTAAATGCATTGGCAAGTGCCTGCGCCTGGAATTTAATTTCAAGATAAATACCGATTTCCAGATAAATCGCACCCATTGCCCTGGTCTGCCGTCCCGTCGATGCCGCATATTTTAATTCATAATACAGATAACCCCAAACCTGCGCATATCCACCGACTTCTGCGGAAATCCCCACACTGGCAAGTTTCGTAGAAATCAGACCCACCTTGATTGTAAGCCTTACTCCTGCCCGAAGTCCAAGCGTTCCCATCGCATAAGCGGTAAATTCGTATTGTTCTTCACATAAATCAATCGTATCACTGGTTGCGCTTCTGTCTTTTACTTTTACACAGAACACATAACGTTTTGCATTTTTATACCAGTAACTCATACCCATTGAAATATTGACATTTGCAGATACTACAAAGTCTAAACGTACTTCAATATCGATAATTAATAAGACACGGAAATGCCGTTCCAGCAGCTTGCGGTTATAGATTTCCACCCAGTCTGAATCTTCTTCTAACAGTTCCGAATATCGCTCGGCAAGGCTCTTAGAAACCGAAATATCATCTCCTGAATCACCAAGACTTCCTGACAATTTCGATTTATCCGCAAGATAATCCTCGCCATTTTCCATCATGCTCTTAAGTTCTTCTGTTATCTTGTTGACACCTTTTCTAAGTTTCGAGCCATTATCGATAAATCCGGATTCTACGACCTTAAAGTTTACATTTAAACCGATTCCGGTATATTCATATAAATCAAAGGATGCCGTTACTCGATAATCTGCAATATACGGGAAAATTCCCCATCTCTTCCAGACTGCTTTTCCATTTACATTAATGTTGACACGAACTTCCTGTTCAAATGTCGCTGTCACTAAAATTTCAATATTTGCGCCATGTGCGACTTTGATGGTAATCTTCACACCGATATCGAGTGCCATGCGCACACCACTGATATCACCATCAAAATGCTTTAAGGTCGTTCCAAGATTTGCCTTTACATGGTCAAGCTCTGCGGTCACACGACCAGGCTTTCCGCCTGCAAACGGCATGATTTTATTTATGTTTGTATTCGGCTGCAATGAAATTCCCGCGCCCAAATCATTGGACAAGGATTGTTCTAATTCTTCAAAGGACTCCGTCTGCATCGCTGCTTCGGCAATCCGCTCTACCACTTCATTTGCAAATCCACTCTCAACTGCCTGCTGTTCGATTTCATCTTCAAACTCGCCACGGTCGGTATCTTCTAAAAGTTCATTTCCTTCTACTTTCTCTGTTCGATACACATCCATTGCTATCTGAATTTCTTCCCACGAAACAGGCACATAGTCTAATATGTAATCCTCCCCTGAAACGGTAACGCTTTGAATCTCCCCATAGAAAAGTGTCTCGCTGTTAATGTCCGTATAAAATGCAAGAAAATCACCGGAGTCAATTGTTGTCTCACTGTTAAGATTCATTGCCTGACTCATTTCGTCATCGCCAAAGGTCAAATCACTAACAGCAACTGTCGCACTGTTATTGTCTAGATCTCCATCCTTATCTTTCTCAGCAAGAAGCGGAATTACGTCCGGCATAAATAATACATCTTCTGCCTCAGCGCCACGATAGCTGTAAGACGTTCCATTTACTGCTGTAATTTCAAAAAAGGAAACATCACTGTTTTCTCCGGACGACAGTTCCATCGTCGGAATCACATCACCTGAATAGACTGCAATCTTATCTCCAACACTTAATTTCTGTTTGGTATAAGTAAATGTTCCAGAAGTTTCACTTCCCTCTTCCTGTACGGAACCATCTGCCCCAACTGTCATAACTGCGACGGAAACTGATTTTGCTTTCTGACCATTTACGGTTAAATCACTTAAATCATTTGTATGAATGTACTTAAGTTCACTTCTTAACTTTGCATTTTCAATTTCTGCCTTATAAACTGTAAAATCATACTCACGGATGCTTGTGTCATAGCCGGTAAAATACAGCGCATTGTTTTTTAATTCCAGTTTGTAAGAAGCACCTTCCGTCCATCCGTTTTCCTTTCCAACGGTAAATGTCTGGTCGCCGTTTTCGGTGATACTTAATACAATTTCTTCCGAAGGGTCACTTACATTCTTAACCGTACATGCCTGCCGAAGTTCTTCTGCCGTTAATTTTCCACTCGTATCGGTAATCGAAATGGTGAAATCCGTTGCCACATCATACGCTCTCGCATAAGTTTCCATCGTGACCGTATCTAACGGCTGGGTATCGGTATAAGCCGCATATAACGTAATATCGCCTAACAGCCTGTCCTTACTGTCAACATACTTGGTACATTCCGCATCATAACACCAACCGATAAATGTTGCAGATTTTTTGACCGGCTCCGGCAGATTTGTAAGGGCCGTTCCTGCCGGAAAGGACTGGTCGGTTAATGCAACATTTTCGCCTGTTTCATTTTTGGTGTCCTGATACTGCGTACCGCCGTTTGTCTCATAATGAACGGTATAACGTGTCTCTTCAAATGCAATATCAAACGTCAGCTTATCGGTATATTCCCCTGTATAACTCGGTGTATCCGTTACGGTACAGTTAAAATTCTCCTCTGTCTTATTTTCCTCTGCACTTAAACTTGTTACAACCGAATTGTTTTCGAGCTTTGTACCGCCCTCTTCCCCTCGGAGTTCATAACCCAATGCATGCTTTCCGTTTTTCAGCTTCCAGTCATTTTCTGACGCAACTGACACACTCACATAATCTTTGTCGTAAAATCCACCTGCTTTTGCTGAAATAGAAAGCGTACCGCCATCTGCTGATACCGTCTGTGGAATATCAATATAATAATAACGCTCGATCCATTTCGCATAAAGTACGATAGCTCCGGAATGATCCGCTGTATCTAAGGATGTAATGCGTTCCCCACTAAAATTTTCATCCTCATACCATCCGCCAAACTCGTATCCCGCCTTTGTAATATTTTCCTCTGTCGGCAGTTCTCCTGCCGGATAAGTGTCCGGTGCTTCATACCCCGATGTAAAAGCACCGCCATTCATCTTATAATCAATGCCATTTTCCTGAGTTTCACCCTGATTGCCTTCACTTGAAACTGCGGTACTCGCATTCCCTTCATTTACTTGATTATCCGCAGAAACCGGCATCGGTATAGATGTGACAAATAACGCTGCACTCAGCAGCATACTAATCAGACGTTTCTTCATATTTCCCCTCCCCTTCTTTGAATTATTCCCTCTCGCATTCTTTCCTTGCTTTGCTTTTGAAAGGTAATTTTTCGCTCAATAACCATTACATCTTTGATATTAATTTTATCAAAAACGGATTTCGTTTCACATGCCCGTTTGACATCAAAAAAGTGCCTGTTTCGTATTTCATCATACAAAACAGACACTCTGTTTTTCTCTTGAATCCTATTCTTATTTTATACTGTGAATAGATTTTTTGTTCGTCATAGCCAAACTTTTACTGGTTTACAAATTCTTTTATTTTATCCCGTTTATCAATATGAAGTTTTTCCAAAATTCTCGAAACATAATGTTTTACCGTATTAACCGACAATCCCAGATGCTCCCCGATTTCCTGATTTGTCCAGTCACGGCAGGCAAGCATAGCAATGGAGTACTCCAGCGGTGTGAGCAAATCCGTAACTGCCTTTTGCATCTTCGGATTATGAATCTTCATCCAGCCTCTGCTAAATGCAATCACTCCATCTACTAATTTTTTATATACTTCCGGCTCACTTTTTCTGACACAGGCCTCTAATACCCCTTGAAGCAAGCCATGATATTCGATAAACGGTTCTAAAAATCCATCTTTTCTTGCCATTTCCCACGCAAAAGAAACTGATTTTTTCGCTTCTTCCTGCTCTCTTAAATTAATCTGACACATCGCAGCCACACAATTTAAATAAATCATCGATATCGGATAGGTTCCGTCCGACATCAACATCACAGACTGAACGATTCCCTGCGCTTTGGCATACTCCATTCTAAGATAAGTCTCATGTGCAAGCAGGCTGCTCGCAAACAGACGCTGACCAATTGGCAGATATGGAATATATTTTTCCAAAGGCGGAATATTTTCTTCCGGTGGAATGTGAATAAAAATGCTGATGACATAAAACGCAAAGACACAGGATGCCTTTTTTTCGTTTGTCTCATCCTCCTGAAATACCCATTTTAAACACTTATAGACGTCTTCTCTGGAACTCTGCGCTTCCTTTGCATTTCCAAGCGTAAGATTTGCAAAGGTATACAGCATATCTGCCGAAAGTCTCAACATAATATCCTCACTGGAAAGATAGTTTTCCACAATCTTCACACAGTTTTCCGCCTGTGCTGAAAAAAAATACAATTCTGCCTGTGCAATCTCGGAAAGTTCCTTATCCTGTATCCTTTCAATTGCCTCTTTTGCCCCTCCCGGCTCAAACGCACTGCCAACAAGCGGTAAGACCGTTCGTTTTTTATTCTCACTTTTTAAAGAAAACTTTGTGCCGTCCGGCATACGAAAAAGCTGTTCAAAATTTGCATCCAGCACTTCGGCTATCTGCTTTAGTTCCGTAAGGGTTAAGGTGTCCCTTTGCAGTTTTTTATAGAAATTCTGCCGTGTCTGTCCCAGTTTTTTTGCTAAAGCAGCGATACTGATGCCCTGTTTCTGACACATTTCTTTTACAAGGTCTGATGTAGTCATAAAATGTCCCCCTTCAAATCATTCGTTTATTTTTCTCTATCAACGTCAACCATCTGGTTACCATTTTAAGACAAAAAAGTTAAATTTTGAAGTAGGTTTTGACATTTTTTGTTGTGATTTTTATGAAATCATCCACCACATTTTCCATAAATTCCTATTACCTTTTGCTCATTTTGTTTATAAACTTTCACACAATTTTGAAGTCCTTTACTCAATCTATTAACTGCTTTTGCCTCATTTTCAAGATTTCTGGCAGATGATACCAAGCAGTAATAAATATACTGCTGTGTTATATTTCCGAAATCAACCCTTTTTCGAATTTCACGGATTTGATTTGCTTTTTCCTCCAGCTGTGTTTTTTTCTGTGCTAATTCTTCTTTGAAATGTAACAACTGGCTGGTTTCAACATAAAAACTGCTATAGTCTGAGCTGTCATTTTGCTTCTGGAACCAGCTCTTAATCAATTCTATTTTTTCTTTAATCCATTTTTCAAGAGAATCTAATGCTTTCGCTGCCAGCTCATATCCATGCCCTAACTCTAATAACCGTTCTTTCAATTCGTCAATCAATGCTTTGACTAACTTATACTCCCATTTTCCTGATGCAAAAATCATCCATAATTTTACCAAAAGAATTAAACGCTCTGCCGCCTCTTTATCAAGACCGAATTTTTCCAGTACTTCCTCCAGCATCGCATCTAGCAGTTTCGGTAATACTCTCTCAATAAACAGGTAGATATCACCCGATGTTAGCGCAGTTCCATCTATACCTACTGCCCCTCCACCTTCTGCCACATCTCTTAATTCCATAAACTGCATCACAAACATTGCAGCAGCATCTCTTTCTTCCGGTGGTAAACTCATCAAAAATTCGGATAAGAAAGCTGAGAATTTCCCCATCACTCCCTGCTCTGTTTCTTCTCCTAAAACTGCTATCGCATTTCCATTTTCATCCCTCTGAAACATCTGCTCTTCCATATGTAAGCCTGCAAACTTATCAAACCCACTACCTGGATTTGGAACCGTATCTATATACTTGATATTTTCTTTTGGAATGATCGTATTCCCCAACGGATTTACGTAATCATTTGCTCCATTGTACCCATACATTTTTTTTAGAACTTCCTGATATCCTTCTTCTCCGTACTTCTCTTTAAAGCTCTGAATTGCTTCATCTGAAAATCCCTGTCCGTCAAAAGAATGACATTCATCCACCAGATTTGCATGATTGGACATCAATGTAACATACTGTGCTTTATTTCCACCCTTAGAATGTCCTGTCACATAAATATTATCCGATTCTGTCCATCCATATTGCTCTGCCATCTGATCAAAATAATCTGACGCTTCTCTCTGCAATAAAGTTGATTCCTGAGTCATGCCCTGTCCATTATCAATCCATCCACCATCATCTGTACCCCGGTATGCAATATAATTATCTCCATTTGGTAATTCAAAGACACAAGCGTAAGTTTCTGAATGATACCGTCCTCCCTGCTGCCAGCTGGGACTCTTAAATTCTGCATTTGCAAGCTCCGGATAACGTTTAATTGCATCATTTAAAGTCTGATAATAAACTTCACTCGAATTCCCGGTATCTAAAGCTTCCTGTAATATCTCACCTAATGTCTTTCCAGGTTCCGCTTCCATTGAATAACCCCAATAAGTAAAGAGGTCAAAAATAGCAGAATACGTTTCATTTGCATTTCCCATCTCTTACCTCCAATTTGCATAATAAAATTCATATGCCTGATCAATTGCAAAATTACACCTCTGCTCAAACCAGCCATCCTTTGATGCCCAATAAGAGTAATTCTCTCCATCCAGCGCTTTATATGCTTCTTCATCTAAAGCAAAAAACAATGCACCCTTCATACGAATTTTGTTTTCTTCTAATAATTCTCTTAATTTCTCCAAATCATAATATTTTTCTTCTTCATTTACCGCCTGATTTACTACAATATAAGCAGAAAATACCGATTCTTTACTTTCCATTATTTCCTTTACACTCATTCCCGGAGACATTTCTCTGGGAAACACCGAAGAACTAATTTTCCAGATTACACGTGCAGTCGGATATACTTCTTGTACTAAATTCTCAAGTATTGTCTGCATCTCTCCTTCATTTTGATAAGCCATGTAATCATCAAAGTATATCATCTTTCCTTCTTCATTTTCTTCCTGACCTGCCTGTATTCTTTCTCCTGGAAATGAAGCACAGGTAACATTGGCTGTCATATCACGGCTTCCATACTGTTTATGCGCCCATCCTTCAAACTCAAATTCTTCTCCATATTTTTCTTTCATTACAGAAATTATCTTTTCCTGTGCCGATACTGGTTTTGTCATTCCACACCCGCTCCCTTCAAAAATTAAAAAGACTGCTATCATTGTTGCTAATATTGTTTTCTTCATATTCAGCACCTCTAAAATTTTACTGTCAGCCTTGTATCCCCTATTCTTATTACGTCATTATTTCTTAAAACATGAGGTCTTGTCACCTGCTCCTGATTCACATAAGTATGATTCTTTGAACCGGTATCTTCAATATAAATCTGACTGTTAAATGCATAAATCCTACAATGATATCCTGATATTCTCATGTCATTATGAATTGTAAGAAAACGTTCAATTCCTCTTACATTTTCTGCTCTTCCAATTCCTATATTCTCACGAAATTGTATATCATATTTTTCGCCTTTTTCCATATCTATTAAATAAAAACGGTACGTTCTTCTTCTGTTTTTACCATTTAATATAGAAGTTCCAAGTTCATTTGAAACACCGATAAATAAACTGCCTGATTCTGTTCCGTTTTTTTGTGTTCCTGTATCCATCCCGCCATGTATTACTACATTACTGTTATCATAGCGATTTCTCAAAAGCCAGATAATTAATACAATTCCCGCTACAATTATGACTGCACATATAATCAATACAACTATTTCCATGTACTGCTCAACCTCAGCTTCTTCCTTTTGCAATTTCTTTGACTTTTTCCTCTGCTGCCTGTACTCTTTTCACTGCATTGGCATAGACTTCCGAAGTTTTTTTAATATCCCGTGATGTCTCTTTTATTCTCTCCTGCACCTGACTTGCCTTTCTTATATAAGCATCTGCCGCATTTCCTTTCCACGCACTACGCATTTGTTGCATAAGGTTCTCATAGTCTGTAGCTGCCAGCTGATCTATTTCGGATGCAATTTCTTCTAATTCCTGAATTTGCGCATTCGCTTTATTAAAATCAAATTTCAATAATCCCATTTTTCATCCTCCCTATATAATTACGTCTGCTGGGAGTCCATCTGCCGAATTTATCACTTCCGTTTCTGTACTTCTATAAGTTCCTGCCATTGTTTCCAATGCAGATACCATTCCTTTAAAATTTTCCAGACTTTCTTCGATTCCTTCTTTCGACTGTTGGTAAACTCTTCGGTGAGTCTCTCCTCCCTCGCCTTTCCAGTAATGATTCGAGTTATTTACCTCTGATTCAATTCGCTCAAACCGTCCCCTGATTGCCTCAATTTTTGAATTTACTCTTCCGGCTAACGCTTCCAGTTTCTCTGGCTCTACTTTAATCAAAATATCCTGAACATCGCTCATTTGCTTCTCTCCTTAAATTCTGATTCTGTTTACCACACCTGCAACTGATTGTTCACACTCTGTATAAGCTCTTGAAGCCTGTTCTATGCAGTTCATATACTCTGTAAGATAAGTACATACACTCATTGCGTTTTCAATTTCTTCTTCCATATGACTTTGATACGCTGCAGCTGCCGGTCCGGTAAACCAGCTATTCATTGTCTCCATTTCGTCCTGGAGTGACTTCAATTCATTTTGTATCTGCTGCAATTCTTCTGACATACTGCTCTTATCTGAATTTAATGCATTTGTATCAATTTCTATTACTTTACTCATCTGCTTCCCCTTCATTTTTGAGCCTGATAGGTGCAAGTTCCTGTATATGCGGATTTAACAGCAACTCTTGATTATATCGAATTATAAATCTTGTAAATTGAGGTTTCTGTTGTTCTTCTTCATAATATGAAACTACTTTTTCTTCTGTTTTTTCTATCAAAATACAAATTTCTTCAAGAGCTTCTTGTAAATCTCTCAGATTTTCTTCAATTTCTCCCATCCGCTTTTTCAGTTTTCTTAGCTCACATACCGTTTCTTCCACGTAAGATTGCTGACTGACTGCATAAGCCAGTTTAGCCATTCTCTCTTTTATATTCGAGAGAATGGCTCTTTTTCTTTGTAACTCAGAGACAGCAGTTTTCATCGTTTCTATTTCAATTCTAATCACTTTTTCTTCTCCTCTGAGCCTTTATTATTATTTCATTATTGAATTACATCTGTAACAAGACCACTTGCTTCGTCAGCCGCGCCTTTATCACTTTCCTGATATACTTTTGCCATTTCTTCCAAATCAGTTGCATGCTCCTGAATCATGCGAACCATAAGCTGAATTGAATTTTCTAATCCCTTAAATTTTGTGATATAAGCAGTTGCTCCATCTCCCTGCCATGCAGAAGCAAGCCCTGTTGCAAGCTGCAGCATTTCTCCTGTCAGTGTATTTATTGTTGTTCCCTGATTTGAAAATTCTCCTGCTGTTGAAATTAATAATTCCGGTGATACTTTAATCATTCCATCCATAATGGTTCCTCCTATTTTTTATATGTACTCTCAAGGTTGGTCTTCAAAATTTATTTGTACTTTCTCTGATTTGCAATCTCAATATTTTTCTGCTCTCCCTGCACATATTTTGCAAGAATCACTTCCAGCTTCTGTGCATATAACTCAATTGTGGAATAGAAATTATCCATCTGCTGTTTATCACTCATAAATGCATTATGAAAAGTATTTTTTGCATCGCCTTCCCACATTCCATTTAAAGCACCTTCTGTATTTTCCAACTCACTTACTGCACTTTTAAACTGGGTATTTAATGCACGAAGCTCTTCAATTTTATTTTTTAATTCTGTGGTTCCAATTACCATCTGTCCCATGTTTCTACCTCCAATTTTTCTTATTTTTTTCTCTTTGTTGTTGTTAATGTTATCCTATCACTGATTTCTATTTTTGTTACACATCTCTGACGAATGACACGATTTTCTGACCAATAACCATGTTTATACCAACATAAGCCTTGTCCCGGTTGTAATTTCATATTCTTTTGCTGTATGTTCTCCCATCAGACATTGCTGCCTTTGAACATCCCATAAAGTCAGATTTTCCTGCCCGCCCAAGATTCCACATTGTTCCTGCAGACAAATCATATCTCTTATCTGCCCTGCAATCTCTTTTACCGGAACAGTTTCATCAATTTGAACATCATAAGTCTTTCCCATCACAGGCACTTCAACATCCACCAGTATCACAAAATTTCCTCCTTTCTGATTTTCTGTTGAAACTCTTCTTTACTATATAAAATAAGTTCCAGAGTTTTCTCTCTCACCGGATAGATTTTTGTAACCAATGCATATTCTTCTTTTTCATAACAATAAATCTGTCCATTTTCCTGTTCGATTTCATAATCTTCATCAGGCCACCCAATACAGCAAATCATTTTTTCAACCATATCTTCCATATAAAATTCTGTATCAGAAGTCTTTAGAATCCCTTTTCGAACCAGACTTCCTATCAGTTGAATTACTTCTTCATCGGAAATTTCAGACTCCGACAGACAAAAACCGTTTATGTATCTTACTCCCACACTTTGAAGAAGCAAAGTAAGCTCCCGAAAAGTCAGCAAAACTCCACTTTCTGCATACTCATATTCAGACATTTTTCTCCTCTTTATCAAACACTCGTACGAAATTCTTTTAAAATTGATTTATACGTACGTGATACCGGAATTTCATATCCATCTGTCAAGACAATCAAATTTTTTGCAAACACAACTCGTTCAATCTTTTTCTGGTTTACAAGAAATCCTCTATGACATCTGATAAACTGTTCCCCTAATTCCTCTTGAAGCTGCTCGATTGTGCTGTAAAATCCATACTCTCTTGCTCCTGTATTCAAATAGATTTTTTTATTTCTTGCTTCGAAAAAATAAATTGCACTGTATTCAATCAAAACCCTGCCTTCTTGATTATCTACAACAAACACCTTATCTATATCTGGATTCTGATACTTTTTAAGCACTTCCTGAATTGCTTCTTTTACTGCCATATCTACCTGTTGTGACTGAAACGGTTTTAAAATCAAGGATTCAGCACGAATAGACGGCTTCATATAAGTAACCGGAGAAATTTTAAGGCTTGCAATCAATATGATATATGCCGTTTCATTTTTACTTCTAAATAATTTAGTAAGTTCTAATGCTTCTGGAATTGTAATATCAATACAGGCTAAATCTGCTTTCTCACCAGACTCAACAAGCTCTTTCAGCATCTCTATCGTCTGGCATTTATGTATTTCAAGCATTTCATCGCTCATACTTCCCATCATATCTTTTGCCCGCACACAGATATATCCGGTTTCTTTCTCTGACATTGATGAAATCAACATTCCAATCAAATGTTTTCCCTCCTTGCAAGAGGTACAACGATCTGGATTCCTATTGTTTCATCTTCTTCATCCGCCGCATAAGCAAACCCTTTTTTCATTGCTTTGGAAAGCTCTGCATAAGGTATATTCTGGAAATTAAATATTTTCTGCGTACTTAAATTTCCACCTAAATGGATTCCCTTTTTATAAGAAATATAAGATTGATATGCTTTATAAGACATCAAAGATATTGCATCTTCTACTTTCAGGCATCCAAAGAAATAAATTCTGTGAAGCGGTCCCTTTGCCATAATTGTCTCCATAAATCCAGACATGTTTCCGACTTCTGCATCAGCACTGTAAATCAATTTAAAGAACTCTTTCAAATCACTTAAAAAGATATAGACCGGAGTTTCTGAATACATTTCTCTGTAAATTCTTTCTTCATCTGCCCCCGCTTCTATCAATGCCCGTTTTTTCTTGTTCCTTGCTACAAACGTCGGTGTCAGTTCTTTAAAATATTCAAATACCGTCTTGGTATCTGTAAGATATTGCGCTCCACATTCCTGTGCTGTTTTCTTTAGTTCGGTCTGTCCCGGTTCAATTACACATAGCTTTCCGCCCGCTTTCTGTGCTCCATACATTAAGAGTTTTAATACATTTGTTTTTCCTGTATGTGCACGTCCTGATATTGTATAACAATAGGTTTCTCTAAGTCCTACGCTAAATACTTCTGCTGTTTCTAATTCATAAGCAAATGGAATATGATTTCTTCCCTCTGCCAGTTTTGAATAATTCTCCATTTTTTCCAACTGACCAAGAATTGGATTTTCCGGAATTTCAGGTATTGGAAGTGGTCTTTTTCCAGTCCACTTAACTGATTTTTCTTTGCTGAATTGTTCCAAAATCCTACCTCTTCCAAAATCATCATCTGCCTGAACCGATAATGCAGTTTGAAATTCCAACATCTTTCCGTCTACTTCTGCCAGTCCACGCCCCGGTATTCCGGCTTCCGGAAACACCGGAAGTTTTGTTGTTCTTAAAATTTCCATATACCGGAATCTATCACTTTGTTCCAGGCAGATTGGAGTCCGTATATTATCTGCAATTCTTCCCGGTATCTCCGCCATTCCATATCCTGCTGCCGTAACTGCCAGATACATTCCATATCCGGTACCTTCTCTTACATATTTGAGAATAATATCATCATATTTCATCCGTGTCTTCTCACGAAAACCTCCAAAATTGTCAATCACTACAAGAATTGCCGGAATTTTCTGTCCATAAGCCCGAACATACTGTGCATAGTTTCCTCCCTCAAACAGCTTCTTTCGCTCTTCCATCATTTTCTCAAGAAGATGCATAAATTTGCCAAGCCGGTCTTCCTGATTGTCATATACAATTCCACCTGTATTCGGTGCTGATTCAAACGGAGTCATTAAATGACTGCTGAAATCCAATATATAACACTGCAATTGATCCGGATTATATTTTTGAAACAGTGAATACAGCATCGTCTGCATAAAGATACTTTTTCCTGTCACAACAGAACCACATACCGCAAGATTTCCATTCTGGGCAAAATCAACTAAAAGAGGCTTCTGCTGCTGATTCTGCGGATCATCATATAAACCAACTACCGCATCGAGACTCCATTTCTCACCTTTATCCAAAGCCGATCTATCTACTGTTTCCAGTTCTGATAACACAATATTTTTCTCTAAAACCGGCATCCAAAGCTGCCTTGCATTTTGATAGCCCAGTTCTTCTGCTTTTAATTTTAAATATTCTACAATTGCCGAAAGCTGCGTCTTTTCCTGCGTATCCCTTTTATTAACTTCTTTTCTTAAACGTCTAAGACGACTTGCAGCAAGTGCCTCTTTTCCCGTTCTGGTAAGCATGGATACCGATACATCTGCGCCATCCTCACTCTCTTCATAAGGTGCACCACTCCATCCGGACTGGAATAATTCATAAATTTCATCACTGCCCACCTGAAGATAACCACGCCCTGTCTGTGTGATAAATGCAGCATCTGGCTTATGAAGCATATCATTACTATCCTGCCTGTCCTGTACACGCAGACACAATCGGAATCTTGAATTACTCCAGATGTTATCATCTACAGTTCCGCTCGGCTTCTGTGTTGCCAAAATCAAATGCACTCCCAGACTTCGTCCTACCTGAGCTACGCTAATTAACTCACGCATGAAGTCCGGTTCCTCTTTTTTGAGTTCTGCAAATTCATCAATAATGATAAATAAATGTGGAACCGGCTCTTGTGCTTCTTTATTTTTATACAATCTGGTATAAAGATTAATATTGTTTACACCGTTTTCCGTAAAAATTCTCTGACGGCGCAGATTCTCACTCTTAATCGAAATCATTGCTCTTCGTATCTGATTTCCTGAAAGGTTTGAAATCTGTCCTGCCATATGAGGAAGACCATCAAACAAGTTAGCCATTCCTCCACCTTTAAAGTCAATGATGAAAAATGATACATCTTCCGGGCTGAAATTCAATGCCAGCGAAAGAATATAAGTCTGTAAAGTTTCACTCTTACCAGAACCTGTAGTTCCTGCAATCAAACCATGCGGTCCATGATACTTTTCATGAATATCCAGATAACAGTCTGCATTTCCGGATTTCTTTCCAATTAATGCTTTCATACTGTTATAAGTTCTGTTTTTCTTCCAACGCTCTTCCACCATAAAGTCATCCAGCTTTCGCACTCCATACATTGAAAAGAAATCCAGACTCTGAGGAATCTCACTTGTTGTTTCTATTTCATTTACCTTGATTCCAGACAGCCTGCGTCCCATTTGCTCCAGACTGTCATTGGAAACACGGTCTAAACGAATCGGTTTTCTCTGCATCGGACCTTCCTGAAGATTATAATATCCTTCAAATGTCTTATCACTTTGTATCATTTCTTCACAGGTATTCGGAAGCTGTGAGACTGTCTGCGCCATTAAAAATGTCGTAATTCCATAATCCGGTACCGGTTCATAAATATATCTCGCCAGAAGCTCTCCCTCTAAGAGTGCTGGATTTGAAACAAAAATCAGATAATATGGTTTTGGAATTGCTCTTTTTTTCCGATTATCAATATCTTGTATCCTTGCTCTTAAAATATTGGATAATGCAAACAAGACATCTCTTCTTTCTACTTCATCTGCTGCCATATATCGCATCTGCCGGTCTTCTGACCACACATGAGGAAACCATTTCATAGATTCCCATACTTTTTTATCGTCTTCTTCCTCATCATAAAGAAAAACAAATTTTACATCTGTATAACAGTGAGAAGCCGCTATTTCCGCAACAATGGAATGCATGATTTCAATCGCTCCTCTTTTATTTTCTCCTCCAATTAAACCAATCAACTGTTTTTTCAAAAGAGAAATTCCTACCGGAACCTGATATAAAGTTTCAAATTGCTTCTGTATCATCTGTGGTTTTTCAATCAAAGTATCCGTATCCATTGTAAATTTTTCTTTCGGAACATCAATTTTCACCTGAAATGGAAGTTCTCCAATCCCAAGTCTGTGAAAGAGAAAATCTTCATGCGTGTAATTTCGATTCCAAAGATGAATATTAGAACTGTCATATCCGGCACAAGTCTGCGCTTCCGGATACATTTTCCGCATGATGTCTGCATTGTATTTATACTTTTTTTCAATTGTTTCTGTAATATCAATTAAATAATTGCTATAGGCATTGAAACGCCTTTCTTCTTCACTGCTTTCTTCCTGTTTTGCATATTTCAGATTTGTTACCGCCCAAAAAGCACCAAGTCCGGAAGAACCAACTGCCGTAATCAAACCGGTATACATAAAAGCTCCCGATGCCATTCCTCTCATTCCGGAACCCCAGATTGCAAGACCGCACCCTAAAAGCATTGGAATTGCCATTGTAAATGATGGTCCCACAACTAAAAACCAGGGCTTTTGTTTTGCTGCTTTTCTGGCAGGAGGTCCCTCTATCTCAACCGGATCCGTATACAAAGAGGAAAAATCTCTGGGAGAACGATTAAAATAGGTATCCGTTTCTTCCGTATCCGTTTTGTTTGACGGTATATTATTTTCCTGATTCTTAAAATCGTATCGCTTTAATCGCTCCTGATCGATTTTCAATTCACCATAATAGGTACCAACAGCAAACATCGTTCCAAGAAAAATAATATGAAGTCCAAATAAATTAAGATGCTCTCCAAAATTAAGTCTGTAGGTTCCACCAATTCTTCCATTCTTTCCAAAAATTCCATTTGAACTTTTATCCACCACATACCAGCCGTCCGAATGTCTCTGAAATTCTGCGTGATAAGAGGAAATCAAATTTTCAAACTCATAACAAATTTCGTTTTGCGGCGCAGCTCCGATTGAAATCTGACTCATCTGACGAAAATCATATTTTCCTAATGTCAAAAAGCCCAATCCCGAATCTGCCACAATCAACTCCAGCTCTTCTCCTCGTTTTGTCCTGATTACAAGCTTTTCATGTTCTTCAAGAACCACATTTTCACAAAATATTCCCGATTTTCGCAACTGATAAGTTTCATCTGCTTTTATTTTCCAGGTAACCCCCGTAATCTCCAAAAGCAGTCGGATATCCTGTCGTAATCCATATGCTTTTCCAGATATGCTTATCGCATAATCAGAATCTCGAAGATTAGGCAAAAGAATCTCCCTGCACATTTTCTGATTGTAAATTAACAATATCACCTCTGTCGTCCTCCTGCTTTTATAATCTCATCATATCAAATAAGAAAAACTTAATCTGTATCCTCGTATCCCCTATCAACAGCGTATCTCCCGAATAGATATATTCCCATCCATCAACCGGATGTTTATCGAATAATCCTCTCTTGATAAATGTTCCATTTGCTGAATTAAAATCCTGTATAATCGGCTGCCCCTGATACAGGTAGATATTACAATGACTGCTTGAAACAAGTGCATCTCGAATACAGATTTCATTTTCCTCAATGTTTCTTCCAATACGAATCCCATTCTCCGGGTCAAATACAAATCCCTGTCTGGACTTTCCTGATATGCTGATATAAATCATTAATTTATCTGTCACTGTCTGCCTTCTCTGCCCACGGTTTTGTATGATTTTATTCAGACAATTTTCTTTAATCATCCTCGCTGCCGCATCATAATATTTCTTTTCCTCTGATTTTTTTATGCTGTATTTAATCCACAGAAAAATCCCTGATAATGCCAGTGCAATAATCAGCATAACCAATACCATCCACATAAACTAAGCCTCTTTATTCATAATCCTCTACTGCTGCACGATTCAAAATATTAAGTTTCCCATGGTCAAGTTCAAATACTTCCCAAACGTTTTTTACACCTGCATCTGGAGCTATCGTAATCACTTCCGGCTGACTCTTACCTGAAATATAGACTTTTACAGTCGCACCATACTCTTGCAATTTGCCTGATTCTGTAAAATCATCTACTAAATACCGATACGTTCCGTTTAAATTATTTAAGGTAATCGTTTCCGGTCCATGACCATCCATTTCATCTACGTCTAATTCTGCAATTACTTCTCCATTTTTTGTACATTGGTCATTGTGGAAACTAACATCCACTTCTGTTCCATCGTCCGTCGTACCTATCAAGTAAGAATCCAAATCTTCCGGATAATCTCCCCATTCGAGCACGATACGTGCACTTCCACTTGCCAGACTTGGTGAAATCGTAAACTGCTCTCCACTGTAGTTACTATTTTCTTCTATTGTAAATTCAAATGTTTCCTCTTCATAATTTTCTGCACTGATAGTAATATTATAGGTATCCGCTTCTAATTCAATTGAAAATGAACCATCCATTTCCGTCTTTATATTCGCTGAATGACTGGAATCTCCCTGCGCTTCTAAACTAATATTTGCAGCCTCTACACCCTCACTTGTCATTGCATTTAATACAATTCCAGAAAATACACTTTTCTTAGCTGTCCGGTTTTTATTCGCATTTGTAAGGATAATCTCATTCCATGCCGTAGATGAGGAAATTGTTCCATTTTCATCGCTTTCAATTCGAATCAAAGCACTTCCAGACTCAAATTCTACATAACTGCGCTCTTTTTTATTCACAATATCTACTTTGGAACCGCAAATGCTCTGAAGTTCATCAATTGTAATTTCTCCTGTAAAATTCTTGAATAATAAAGAAATATCATCCACTACAATTTTTTCCGGCATACCGGTTTTATCCGGTGTATCAGTTTTTGTATCAACTACATCTCCATGTTCTGAGGTATTTGCATAAAAACAAGTTGCAGAAAGATTTTTATGTACCACTTCAACTTCTCCATTTTTTACTTTTACAATTTCCGGAAGTCCACCATATTCTCTTTCATAATCCTGATAGGTAAAACTCTCTAACTTTTGGAAAAAATTTTGATTAAATGATAATTCTCCACTCTTTTGGAGCGTTTCTTTCTTAGGTGTTTCTTTCAGATTGTTCACAAGCAGACTTCCATCTTCGATTCCATTCAACATATATTGAATTTTGGAAGAGTTTGTGACCAGATAACCTTTTTTCAAGATAATTTTCGCAGAAGAAGTATCCCCCTGTTCCAGATAGGTATTTGCAAGTCCTACATAACCAGTTTCTTTTTCCGGCATTTTTTCAATTGCAGTTTTATATGCTACAACCGCCTGTGTATAATCACCCGCTTCCAAATATTTTTCCGCTGTTTTAATCGAAGCCGTATATGTTTTTTTATTTGACTGCTTTTTCATAACTACACCCAGAATAATTCCTGTTGCAATTAAAACAACTGCACAAATCACGCTCAATATGATATAACCTTTTTTCTTCATTTGCTGTCCTCCCTCATCCTTTTATTTTCTTTGTTCTTTACTCATACATGGAATAAATCTGTTCCTTTATCCGCCTTTTTTTTCGTGATAACACTATATTCACACCAACCATAACACTGATTGCTACGACTATCAGTATGCTGCCTGCAACTATCATAACGTTTCCTGCCATAACTTCCTCCTGTATTTTTATTATTCTTCCAACTGCTTCATCAACTCATTTAATTTTTCCATATCCTCATCTGAACCACCTGTCATGCTTTCATCTTGAGAATATAAATATTTACAGAAACTATATGCAAAATTCAAATCAGATTCCACCTCAGCCATACTGCCCTTTTGATTTCCGATTCCCAGATAGTTATAGCACATCCACATCAGTACCTTATAATCATCCGGATATTCTTCTCTCATTTTTCTTAAACAGACATTACTGTCCGAATACTGCTCCAGAGCCTGAAGTACCAGTGCGTAATTCATTTCATCTTCATACGAACACGTCTCATCCTGACAAAGCGTTTCATAATACTTCCTGGCTTTCTCATACCACCCATTTTTTTCTTTCGTATCTTCTAAGTGATTTCCTGCTTCAAAAGCAAGACTTCCTGCTCGTCTTCTGGCATCTTTGGATGAATCAAATTTGGTGACTCGTATTGCTGAATCTGCCGCCTTCGTATACTCTTCCTGCTCCGTATAGATTTCTGACTCTAAGACACAAATCAGACTGCTGACTTCTATATCTGTACTTTGTGCTAATGCATCTTCACACTTTATTAACGCTTCCTCAAACTCACCCTGCGTATACTTTGTCTGTGCCTCTATCAACTCCACATCTGCCCGCTCCATATAGGCTGCTTCCGGATATTCTATTTCAATCACTGACTGTTCTACATTTTGCCCGCTTCTTGCCAGCGCCATCATATAATCTCTTAAATAATTTTCCTGAACTTTTCCTGTATCAAGTGCCTCTTTATAATAATCGATTGCATCTTCATACTGCTTTTGTCTGAAATAACTATCCCCGATTGCATGAAGAATCTCCGCCTTTTTCTCCGGATACTTTTTTAGTACCCCCTGTACGGAACCATTATTAAGCAAATCAATTCCCTCTGTGACAACCTCGGAATCTGTGCCGGATTCTGTAATTTCATAAAAAGAATCATAAGCTTCCTGCCATTTTTCTTTTTTATTTGACATTGTTCCAAACAGGATTAAAAAGATACCAAAAAGCATCAGCAGACCACTTCCAAAAATTGTAAGAATCTGCAGATTCGTTAATGCCTTGTACTGTGGGTCCATTCTTTCCACATTGTCCAAAGCCTTTCTCATTTGCTTTGCTGACTGAAATCTATGTGATGGTTCCCATGCCGTTGCTCTGTTGACAATTGCTTTGATTCCATTATTATATGGAAGATTCATCTCCATAATCGAATATGGCATTCCTGATTCCGCATCTGGCGTCCACCCCGTCATCAATCGATAGAACACTGCTCCCATGCTATAAATGTCCATCCGTGCATCTAATACTATTTTGCTGTGTTTTCCATACATTCTATCCAAAGCATATTGAAACTGTTCCGGAGCGGCATAACTTCTGCTCAACCCCTGAAGTTCCTTTGATACTTCACCATCCAAAGAAACGTTAAAATCAATCAGACAAATATCATCATTTTCCGTAACCATAATATTTCCCGGTTTGATATCGCTATGAAGAATCGGTGGTTTCTGAGAATGAAGATACTCCAACACTTCACACATCTGATGCATCCACTTTAAAATTGTTTCTTCCGGGAAATTATAGTTTCGCCCCAGATAATAACTCAAATCATGCCCCGGAATATAATCAATAATGGTATAGATTCCATCCTGCATCTCTAAAAAATCATACACTTGCGGAAGATATCTATGATGAAGTTTCTTTAAAATATCCGCTTCTATTCTGGTGTTAATCTGTCCGACATTGATATCTTTAATCTTCTTAATCACAATCTGCTTTTGAAGTCGTAAGTGATATCCCAGGTAAATAATTCCAGAACCACCTTTACCAATTTCACCAATGACCTGATACATCCCGCCAAGTATTTCTCCATTTTGAAGCATATCAAATCACCTCCCCGCCAAATCCTCTTTTATCTTCGTGAAATTTCTTTGATGTACTCTCGGAGCCTGTCTTAAATTCTTTAAGACAGACGCCCAAAATACATACTCTGGTTAAAAAGTTGGCTGCCCAAATATTTCTATTCAGACAGCCATCCTTTCTAATTAATTTGCATCTGCTGCATCTTCAGATTTCTTTCTTCTAAATACAAAGAAGTAAATTACACCACCTGCAATCAGCACTAACGCTATAATAGAACCTATGAAAAGAGGTTTATTATTAATATACTGAATAAACAGATTGGTTGTAATCAGGATATTATGATTGTCAGAATTTGCTTCATTGTCTGCCATATCAACCGCAACAGCTTTTACTTTCTGTTTGCTGTTTGAGCTGTTCAATGTATAAACAATTTTGCCTCCGGCTTCTTTTACATCTTCCTGACTATAGGTTGCTACAGATTTTCCGTCTACCATGATGTCGAGACGTTTTACAGCGGTATTATCGGATACATTGACTGACATATCTCTGCTGTCTGCACGATAGCTGGATTCCTCAATACCTGTGATAACAACAGTTGGAGGAGTCTTATCAATAACAAAGTTAATGTTACGTTCTTTTACTTTGTTATTCATTGTATTTGTTGCCTTATCCTCTGAATCGATTGTTACACTGTAACGTCCTTCTTTTTCAAAGTTCTCTTTCTTAATTGTGTAAGTATACTGTTTCCAGGAACCTTCGCCTCCGGTTTCTTTCACGGTATAATCTGTTCCCTGTTTCAGTTCTGTTGTCTTATTATCCAGACTGTAAGAAATTCCGTTAAATACCAGTGAATCGACATTGGTTTCTGTAATAACAAGGTCTTTTGCTGAATTAGAATATACCTCATCAAGGAATTCTTTTGTTGTATCTGAGAACGAATAGTTCGAACCAAATCTGTTTACAGAGAACATAATCTTCTTCTCTGTCTTGTTTCCTGCCTTATCTGAGATTACTGCGGTCATTGTGTAAACATCATCATTATCCTGTGTATACTCAAAGTCATTCATCTTAATACTTTCACCGTTTGCGATACTGGAACGGCTTCCGGTGAGTTCTTTAGATTCATGCTCTGCACCCTCAATCTTAATCTCTACGCCACTTTCAAGATAGTTTACATCACTATACTTCACACCCGGTGCTACAACTCCATTGTTTGCTGATTTATCTTCGATATCAAAGAACTCTACTTCCGGTTTTGTCTTATCCACAGTGAAACTGTCCTGTGTATAATCTGCTGCTGCATTTCCGGCAAGGTCTGTATAGTCAATATCGAAGGTATAATCTCCATCATCTGAGAATGTAACACTTGCGGTATGAGTATCTCCACTGTTACTCCAGCCTCCAACGCCCGGTGCGGAAATACCACTTCCCTGAAGAGCCGCTGTAATCTGTGAATTAACTTCTGCTGCATTAAAGTTATGCTCTTTAATTGTAATCGTTGCTGTTCTGTTTGCATTGTAATATCCCGGTGTCACTGCGGAATTATTATCATAAGATACAGAAATAACCGGAATGGTTTTATCAATGGTAAACTCATCCACTTTTACTGTATTTGATTCATTTCCTGCCTGGTCTTTACACTGCATTGTCATGTTGTAATCACCATCTGCCGAAAACTCAACACGACAGGTATTAATTGCATCATCAGATTCACCAGCTTGAGAACTGATACTCCATCCACTTACAGAAGGCATTGTTCCGTCTGTATTCGTAATCTTCAAATCAACTGCGTTGGTATCAAAGTTACGTTCTTTTACAGAAATGGTAGCTGTTCTTGTTGTCTTATAATACTTGCCATTCAGCGGATTATTTAAATCAAATGTGATTGTAACTTCCGGATGTGTGATATCAATCTTCAAATCCTTGGTTGCCTCTGACTGATTTCCTGCATAGTCTACAGCTTTTACCTTAATTGTTACATGGTTGCTGTTATTGAGTTCTGCATTTACTGTTTCAGAACGATGAATGTTATGTACTCTCGCTGTCGGGTCAGATAAATCACTGTTATAGTTACCACTCTGTGTTACTTTGCCGTTATTTGTAATTTCATAAGAAACTTCTTTTAATCCGGCATAAGTTCCACCATTTTCAGGGTCTGTTACATCAATTGTAAATGGAACGCTTGCATTATAGATTCCCTGAGCAGGTTCTGCTGCCGTAATCTTAATTTCCGGTGCAGTCGGTGAAGTATTATCTGCGATAACACCTTCCTGGTTATTAATGTAAGTTACATTTCCTGCACGGTCTGTAATCTTTTCATATACAATAACCTGTTCATCTGCATTAACAGATGTACTGTATCCATCCGACCAGCTGCTGATAGAATCCAAGTTCTGTGTTGATAAACCATCAAAAGTATGACGGCTCTCTGAATCTGGATGATACTTGTAGTACTGCGTACTTGCTACACCTGCTGTTTCATCCGCACTTGTCATGGATACACCCTTCTGACTCTGCGTGAAGATATCGAAGAATACCTGCTGAATCCACTGAATCCAGGTCTTGGCTGTTCCACTGTTATCCTCGATGGTCATGCTTCCGGTTGGCGCGGTTTTATCTACTGTGAAGTAACGTGTATCGTAGACTGCTTCGTTACCGGCAAGGTCTCTGTAAACAAGACCTAAGGTGTAGTTGGCATCTTGAGAGAATGTGAAGGTTTTTGTTCTGGTGTAAACGTTAGTGCTCCATTCACCTCTTGTGTTTGCTGTGCCTGTGTAGTTCTCGGTGTTGACCTTGGAGCCTTGGAAATTCAGGGCTTCGTAGGTGAGGTTCATTTGTTTCGGATCTTCTGAAAAACTATTACTATTGGAGAAGTTACGTTCTTCAATGGTAGCTGTCGCTGTAATTGTTTTGTTTCTATAAACTCTGGAAACTTCATTTCCGCCTGGATTGATTGTTTCACCCTCTGCACTGTAAGCCATGGAGATGACTGGGGCTTTTTTATCGATGGTGAATTCTGTTGGGGCTTTGCTATCTCCATAATTCACACCTTCATTCACCTGAGCTGCCGCATCTGTTATATGCGGAACAATGCTGTAATCCATATCTCCATTCGTACTACCAGCATCAAAAAGAATCTTATACGTGTTAACTCGTTCATCACTTAACTCTTTAAATCCTCTGCCTGATTGACTATCCTTGTGAGATTTCACGGTAATTCCATTAATTTTGTTTAAATCTTCTAATGAAATTCCTTCCTGTAATACTCCACCATTTGTTGATACATCAAATGTAATTCCTTTTTCATAAAAGTTTCTTTCTTTATAAGAAATTGTCATATTACGATTTGCTTTAAAGTATTTCCCATTTGCAACATCATTATTATCGTAAGAAACTGTAATTTCAGGTTTCGTTATGTCAATTGCCAGCTCTCGCTTCGCCTTTGACTCATTTCCTGCATTATCCCTGGCAGTTACTTCAATTATAATATTATTACTATTATTCTCGGAAGCATTTACTGTCAAATCTCTAGAAAGTTTCTTTTCCATTTTAGATGATGGTTTTAAGTCCTCGTCAAAGTTTCCTTTTTGTGTTACTTTTCCATTATTTTTAATTTCATAAAAAACACTCGCAAGACCTGAATAAGTTTCATTTACTTCCGGATCCTCAACTGAAATATTAAAATCTACATTTGAATTAAAGATTTCAATGCTTGGGTCGCTTACTCCGGCTACTGGGTCTGCTGTTGTAATTTTAATTACTGGTGCTGTCGGATTTTTTGTGTCATAAATTGCACCATTTGATGTCATATAAGTTTTGTTTCCAGCCTTATCTTCCAGATACAAGTATGGAACAGCTTTAGAATTTTCTTTTAATGTATAAGTTTGAGTTTTATTATTTACTGAAAAATAATTGTTTTCCTTATTCGCTCCATTTTCAACTTTATCTTCATCTTCATATACCTTCCATTCTTCACGAGATAACTCTTCTTTTGTTTTCGGAACAAATTCACCTTTTGCATCATCATAACTTTGCTTGTCACTATCAATGTAGTATTTCTGTACAAATGGCGAAGTTTTATCTTCTCCTGTCATTTTGACTGTTATTTGTTTGTTAGAAAAAAGTTCAAAAATAAGATTCTTAAATTTTTCGAGTAGATTTCCACCTGCTGTTTTTCCGTTTCCATCTAACATAACAACCTTTCCTTCAGGTTGTGTCGTATCAACAGTAAAATAATGAGTCTCATACTCTACAGCTTTATTTCCAGCAAGGTCTGTGTAATTAATTCCCAATGCATAATTTGCATCTACCTCAAACTTAAATGTTTGAATTCTTATTGTTTCGTTATTTTTGTCAGTAACCCATGCTTCATTTTCAAGTTCATTATTTGCCTGTTTCTTAAAATCTTTTGTTTGAACATCTGTTCCAGTAATATCCTGAGCCTTGTATTCAAGTTTCATCTGGTCTTTTACAAAACTTTCATCGTCTGTAAGGAAGTTACGTTCCTTAATTGTTACTTTGGCAGAAATTGGAGCATTTTTATAAAAAGGTGAATCTTCTTTTGTTCTATTAGCAATTTTTTCTGTAATATCAATTCCCTTTCGAACTTCTTGACCGTTTTCATCTTTATAAACAATATATTGAACATCTAAAGCTGGTGCAACCATATCAACAGTAAACTCTTTTCCTGTCGCAACTGTTTCAGCCCCTATGTTCTCATCTGTAACTGAACTATTACTATTACCTGCAAGGTCTGTTGTTATTATAGAAATCGTATAATCATGATCCTCTTCATCTTGACCAAATTCGATTGTAAATGTATGAATTCGCTCCTTATCATAAGTCTCTTTTGTCTTACCATCTTGATTATCTTTAATTTCTTCTTTGATACTACAGTCTTTCCATTCATTATCCTTAACTGATGTTTTTAATTCTTCAAAACTATCATACGTTACGGATTTATTATCTCTGATTAAAGTAAATCCCAAATTTTTAGAATCAAAGTTTCGTTCTTTAATGCTTACTGTCGCACTTCTTTTATGATTAAAATATTTACCATTATGCACTTTTACTTCATTATTATCATCATTATAAGTAATTGTCACTTCCGGTGCTGTGCTATCCAAAATAAATAATTCATTTGCTTTGGAATTAATATCTGCATATTTAATACCTTGGTTTTCATTTCCAGCAGCATCTTTTATATGCGGAATTACTTCGTAAGCTCCATCACCTATAAAAGTAATAGTGTACTTATTTGTTCTGTCATTAGTATAGTTCTTTAGTTCCTTCACATCTTTTTGTGAATCTTCCGGTTCAGAAACTTTAATATGCTCAGCATCAATTTCCTTTAATTTTTCAAGAGAAACATCTTCTTTCTTTTCTCCATTAATTGAAACATTAAATGTTAATCCATTTTCGGTAAAGTTTCTTTCCGTATAAATAATTGTCATTACTCGTTTTGAATCTTTATCAGAAGTAGCTTCCGAATCTTTAACATATTCAGACTTAGGATTAGTTTCCGAATCCTTATCATAACTTACACTTATTTGAGGTGCTGTGCTATCCAAAACAAACAACTCATTTGCTTTCGATTCTGAATCTGCATATGCAACACCCTCATTGGCATTTTCTGCAGTATCTTTTATATGTGGAATTACTTTATATGCCCCATCACCATTAAAAGTAAGCGTATACACATGTTCATCTGCGTTTTCAGAAGTTCCTTTAGCTACTGTAATTCTCGGTTCAAACGTTTTCAATTCATTTAATGAAACCGTCTTCTGCTCATTATCAATCGAAACATCAAATGCCAATCCATCTTCGGTAAAGTTTCTTTCCGTATAAGTAATTGTCATTGTTCTTGTATTACTTTTAATATATTCGGAACTTGATGTAGAATCATAGCTAACTTTTACCTCTGGCTTAATAACATCCACCTGTACTGTTTTAGATACTGTCTCACTTCCATTTCCTGCTTTATCATACGCAGTTACTTGAATCTCTGCGTATCCTGATGGATACTTATTAATATCTAATGTTTTCTTAAATGAAAAGCTGGAATGTTTTTTTATAGATTCAAGGGAACTGTCCCATGAACCAACCACATCAGCAGAGTTAACTTTTTCTGAAGACACTTCTTGGTTCGCATCAAAAGTCTTAATTTCGACTGTATCAATCCCTGATGTAATATTTGTATCATTTACCTCTACTTTAAATTCAACTGTTCCATCCGGTCCTTTTGCCTCTTCTGCATCGTCAGCAGTTATTGTAACCGTCGGTTTCGTCAAATCAAACACCAAACCATTTGATGCATAAACCGCTTTATTTCCAACATTATCTTCTACAAGTGCAAGTACAATATAGTTTCCTTCCTTATTGAACTGTACACTATCTTTTTCTTCCCATACACTATCATTTTTAACTGCTTCGGAAATTTTCTCTACAATTGCATCATCGTTGTCCACTGTAATTTTGCAGGTTTTAAGACTCTTTACTTTACTGGTAGCATCATCAGAAGTAACAAGATATTCTTCTATTTTATCATTTGAAAAGTTTCCAAATCCTTTCCAGTTGTTTGGAAGTACCTTATTAAACTGTCCTGCATTTCCTAAGTCTTTAAAATCAGCTGTCGGACTTGTAGCATCTACTGTTATCTTCTGATATTTAACACCGTCTGTTACAGTCTCTGCATTTTTACTGTTTCTTAAAGAAACTTTTAAAGTATACTCTTTATCTTCCTTGTCATCAAAGCTGATTCCACTATTAATGGCATCGTAATAAATTTCCTGACCATCAGCCTGTTTTTCACCTTTAGATACCCAGATCTGGTCATAATATGCATTTGTTTTTTTGAATTTCAGTTTTAATGTTGCTGCCTGATTTCCTCTTATATATACAGAACCATCTTTCTCATTCTGATAAATTCCATCTGCATCAACAATTTCAACTAAATCATTTAAACTATCCTGTGTTTCTTTTTCCTTTTCAATTGTAAGATCTGAACTGTATTTTGCAATATTTTCAGAATTTACTCTAATTTCATAATTTCCTGCATTTTTGTTTGTTATAACAGGAATTACTTCTGCTGTATAACCTCCTACATAATACACAGTATTATTATCATTAAAACCTTTTAATGCTACTTTTGCATAGTTTTTTAATTCAAGTTTAGCTGGTGAAAGCAGTCCCTGCTCTTTATCCGGTTCAAGTATATTACCATCTTCATATTTACCCGCAAGTACCACTTCATAATTTTCTTCTACAGCTTTCTGTAAATCTGCTTTACTTGTTCCGTACGCAAATTTTGTTGTCTTACCTTCTTTTACTGCCACCTTAACATAAACTGGTCTTGGAGTAACATTAACTGTTTTACCTTCTGCTAACTGAACATTTTTATTTGAAAAGTCTGTCGTTATCTTATAATTATTTGTACCTTTTAAGTTAATATCTGAATCATCATCTGTAACAGTAAATTTAGAATAACTTCCTACATCTGATTTTTCCAACTGAGCATTTACTGTAACTGTAATCTGATCATTTCCTACTAATTCATCGCTTTTTAAAGTACCTGTAATTTGAATTTTATCATTTCCATTATATACTTTAGATGCTTTCTCTACATTCCATTCAAAATCAGCAAATGTAATCTTCTTACCAATTGTCTTTTGATTAACTTTAATTGTAAAGAAAGCTTCTGATTTTGTATAATTATCACTTTCCGCTGCTGTTGCAGTAATCTTTGTTTCTCCAACTCCTTTTACCGTCAAAACACCATCTGGAGTTGCTTCTACTACATTTGGTTTTGAAGATGAAAATGTTACTGTTCTATCTTCTGCGTTTCCTACAGAAAGCACCGGCAAGTCACTTCCATAATCAATACTTGCTTCACTCTTCCCATCAGCTGTCAGAGAAATTTGCTTCTTTTGTTTATATTTTCCAGTTCTTTCTGTACTATTCTCAAAATAAAGTTCATTTCCAGAATAAACTGCACTGATATTTAATGTGCCCATCACTGCGCCATTTAAAATCAATTCTGCAGTTCCATCTGCTGCCACATTAACTACATTGTCGGCACCGTTTACTGAAAATGTAACCGTTCCTCCTGTTGCATCTGCTGGCAAACTTGCTTTTGCTGTAACACTTTTAACATCTGTTCCATTGTCCGGAGTTACATTCAATTCCATTGACGGAACTTCTTTTACTTTTATCGTTGTCTGAGCACTTTTTCCATTTCTGGATACAGTAATTGTTGCACTTCCTCTTCCTTTAGCAGTGATTAAACCATTTCCATCTACATCTGCAACTGCTGGATTGGAAGATTCCCATTTATACTGTGCTGCTCCTCCAACCTCAAAATTATCAATTTTGTTATTAATAACTGCTTGAACCTGAGAAGGAACACCTTCTTTATTTGGAGATAATTCTACAGCCGATAAATCTCCTAAACTAATGTCACTCATTCCTAATGTAACTTCAACTTCATTTACCGTTCCAATTGATACGGATTTGTTTTCTAATGCTTGATATCCTGCTTTTGATACAGTATATTCATAACTTTTTTCTGTATCATAAGTCAGATTTTTAACTTTCACTTTTCCGTTTGCATCAGATTGTCCATTTGCAACTACATTGTCTGTGCCTGCCTCTTTAATCTGCAAATCTGCACCTTGAATTGCAACTTTGTTATCTGGATTTTCTGTTGTCGGAACCTTTTCAAAAATCGTAAACTCAACATCGGTCGTTTTCTCGGTACTTGCTTCAGGCTCTCCTGACGCCTCATCCGAATTATTTCCTGCCGCCGATACACTCAATGCCCCATCCGGCAGTACCAGTGTAAATACCATAATAAATGCAAGCAGTAATGCACAAAATCTTTCCACTGGATTTCTTTTTGGATTTTTCATATCTCTCACTCCTTCCTTATTTTTTTCTATCAAAATTTTAGATTACTTCCTTTGTATGAATTTCTATCTGTTCTTTTATAATTTCAAACTTGTTACGTCTGGCTTCTTTTTCTTTCTCTTCCTGCTTTTTCTCTTCTTGTTGTTTATGTATTGCTTTTTCCATCTCTGGAGTTAAAAGAGCAGTCTCACCATTATAGCCCGGTATTTCCTGTTCTTCTTTATTCCGGTTCTGGTTTCCAAGAAGTGTGGTTTCTTCTGTACCGGTTTCACCATTTCCAAGCAGAGTTGTTTCTTCTTGTCCGCTTCCTAATAAAGTCGTCTCTTCACTTCCATTTGATGATGGCTGTGTCGGAGTCTGACTCATTTTAGTCTGTGTCTCTTGTGTCGGCTCTGTTCCGGTATTCATTGGTTCTGTCTGCGGATACATCGTCGGCACAACTTTTCCGCTTGGCGTCTTATAGAGCTCTGAACTCAGCGGTTCTGCATAATAGTCATCACGAAGCTTTCCTGTCTTCGCATTTTTTTCTTCCATCTGCTTAACCGATTTTTTCTCTGCTCTTCCACTTAAGAAATCAAACACATCACGGATTCTGAATTTGAAAAAGAAAAAGATACTCAGCAGTAAAAATACGGCTGCAAGGCACAGACAAATAATAAAGCCCATACGATATAACTCAATCAGTCTTTCACTGCTTTCCATTCGTATTTCCTCCTTCTTCCTGATTCTGTTCCGGCTGTGTGTCTCTTCCGGAAAATGCAACGTTTACCTGATGTTCCGCTGCACTGATACTATCTAATACTCCATCCCAGGTTTCATCACTCTGTGAAATTTCGTTCTGAAGCATTTCAAGTCTTGTTTTAGTGTTGGACAATTTATCCATCATCTGGTCTTTGGTAACTCCGGCACGTTTGAAATCAACTGCATTTTCATTAATACGTGCAATGAGTTCTTCGTAAATTGCAACAGCAGTCTTAGTGTTAACTACTTTGCTGATATCTCCATCTGTAAGATTGGTAAGGTCTGTCCAATAATCACCATAAGAAGCAGAACTTCCATATCCGGTCTCATCACTTGAATCTAAAGAAGCATAATATCCGGAAATCTTTGCAAAACGTTCCGCAAGCTGTAATTTGTCTGCATCTAAGGTTGTTCCTTTTTGTGCTTTTTCAAACCACGGCTGTGCCATCGATTTTCCTGCGCTTCCGCCTCCTTCATAATAATAGAAGTAATACACTCCCATACGGAAAGCAAACTCGTCATATCCTTCTTTATTTCTTTCAAAATAACTTTCGTTTGTTCTGTTTCCGGTTCCTTTATATCCAAGAATTGCTGTCATCTCTGCTGTTTCGTCACGATTAAAATCACGTTCATTTTTATCCGCACCATAGACAAACAGATCGAGCAATTCTAAATATCCTTCTTCTCGTTCTGGATCTATTTTAATTGCTTTTTCATAATAATCTGCACGCTCTTCCTGCGTGGTTACTTTTGTTGCTTCGCTGATGTATCCATCATAACTATTCTTAATTGTTTTTGATTCTGCTACTTTAAATCCGATACTTCCTGCCAATGACACAACAGTTAATGCACAGGACGCAACAAAGGATTTCCATTTAATTGATTGTTTTCTTCTGTATGCACTATCTAATTCCCCGTAATGTTCCAGTGCATACATAAGCTCTGCACAGTTTTGATATCGGTCATTTGGGTTTCTCTGAGTACATTTCAATACGATTTTTTCAAGACCTGATGACAAAGCTGGATTCCATCTTCGTATCGGGTACATTTCATACGGTGGAAGACTTGGATTATGTCCTGTCAACAGATGATACATGGTTGCTCCCAGTGTATAAATATCTGTTCTGGCATCGGTCTGTCCATGACCGCCATACTGTTCCGGAGCTGCATATCCCTGTGTTCCAAGACAAGATGTATCTTCTATACTTGTCTCTTTAAACTCTCTGGCAGTTCCAAAGTCGATAATCATAATCTGACCGTCCGGTTTCAGCATTACATTCGCCGGCTTCAAATCACGATAAATAATCGGTGGTTTTCTGGAATGAAGATAACCTAATACATCGCAAATCTGTTTTGCCCATTCCACTACCTTTTCCTGTGGCTGTGCGCCATCCTTTTTCAACCAGTGGTCCAGAGACTTTCCTTCAATGTAGTCCATAACAATCAGGAAGGTATCATCTCTGTCAATGACATCGATAATACTTGGCAGATGTGGATGATTCAGACGTTTTAAGATGTCTGTCTCCGCAATCAGTCCCTGACGTACGACATCATAATCTTTCACACCGTCTTTTCGGACTTCTTTAATTGCCCACTGTTTATTTGCTCTTTCATTCATGGCCAGATAAACGACGCTCATTCCACCCTGGCCGATTTTATTTAATATTTTATATTTACCATCAATAATCGATCCTATTTCCAGCATTCATTTATCCCCTAGCATACTTTCAGGAGAATGACTGAAATATTATCTTTCTCCTGTCGCGATTTATTTAATTCGGTACAGTAAACGGCAACATCTTTGAGTGCCTTTTCTGTATCCATTTTTTTCGGCTCCAAAAGTTTTTCAAATTCTTCTTTTGCAATGACGTGACGAAATCCATCGGAACAAACCATATAAACTTCTCCTGTTTTGTATTCACCATGTGAAAACTCAGGAATAATAATTTCACTTGCTCCAACACACTGCAGCAGTACATTTCTCTGTGGATGTACTTTTGCTTCTTCAGGAGTCATTCTTCCCTGGTCCATTTCTTTCTGAACAAAGGTCTGATCTTTTGTAAGCTGATTTAATCCAGTCTCATTCAGTTTATAGACTCTGGAATCTCCTACATTTAAGATATGATATTTCCCCTCTGCCATCAGAAGCACTGCCGCCGTTGTTCCCATTGCTACGTGAGACATCTCTCCATATCTGGAGATTCTTTCGCCAACTTCAAGTACAAGCTGATTCATTTCATTTTCCAGTTCCAGTCTGTCAATTCCATTTTCGGTTCTTTTGTTGTATAAAATTTCCGGAAATTCTTGTTCAAACCAATCTGAAAAAGCCTTAATTAAAGCGGCACTGGCGACCTCACCTTTGGCAAGGCCGCCCATTCCATCACAGACCACGGCAAGCATTACCTCGCCGTAGTCTGTAGAAGCCACTTTAATTAAGACAGAATCTTGATTCGTATTCTTTTTTATTCCTACATCACTATGTAAAACACTTAAAAATCCCATCTTTTTCACCTACACTGTTCTTAATCATTTAGCAACTATGATAAATGAAATTCAAATTCTTCATCTGACAATTTCAGAGTGGATCTGTCTGTAAGCAGTGTTTCCTGATATGGGCTTAACTGTACACCATTTACATAAGTAAAGTTACTTGATTTCTGGTCAGCCACATAATAATCAGAACCTTTTTTCGTAATAATTGCATGGTATCTGCTGACGGATGTATTATCAGAAACACAATAGTTTACTCTTCTTCTTTCTTTTCCGATTGCAAAGTTCTGAGAAGTAATCATAATTTTCTCACCATTTTTTCTTCTGATAAGATAAGCACTTCCGCCGCCACCATTTAATAATGTGGTTTCGCCTGAACCGGAGTTTAATAATGTCGTTCCGGAATCACCCTGGTCAACCGGACTATACTGTGGCTGCTGCTGTGGAGCTGGCTGTGGGCGGGTCGGTGGCGTATTTGGACGCTGCATATTGTTATGAGCCGGTGCTGCTTTTTTCTTCTTGCCATTTGATACTACAATAATAACTACGATTACAATAATAACTACTACAACTGCTGCTGCGATACCTGCAATCATAATCATGTTTGGTCCGGATTTTTCTTCCAGATTATCAATTGCTGTCTTTAAATCATTTGTTGCAGTTGTAACCTGGTCATTTGTTGCTTTTTTATTTGCTGCAACTGTTTCAGCAGAACCAATTGTATCATCAAGAACTTTTGCGCTCTCTTCTGTATAATTTTTCTGGTCAATTTTTTTAGCTTTTGTAATTTCACTCTGAAGTGCTGTTACAAGGTCTGCATCCGGTTCTGTTGCTTTCTCTTCTTCTGCTTCTGCCTCACCTGTGGTTTCTTCTTCTGTTGAAGCATCTGGTTCTTCTGTCTCTTCTGCATCATTTGAGTTAGAAGTGGAAGCGGAAGCTCCTGTTGCTCCATCTGTGTATGCAATTTCATAAGTATCAAGCAGTTCTTTAATCTGATTGATTTGGATGGAATATCCTTTCTGCCCTACGATAAATTCGTTAATTCCAATTACTTCATTATCTGCATTAAGAAGCGGTCCACCTGAATTACCATTATTAAGAGAAGCAGTATGTTCAATAACATCGACTTTTCCTGTTACTGTTACTTTAGAAATAATACCATCTGTGATAGATACGTCTTCTTTTGTATTAGATTCTTTATTCTGAATAGAGTCTGCCGGATACCCTAAAGCAAATACAGTATCCTGTGGTTTAATAGAATCACTGTCGCCAAGTACTAATGACTGTCTTCCGGAAATTTTTCTTGAAAGCTTTAATGCTGCAAAGTCAAGCTCTTCACTCTGTGCATTTGCATCTACAGTTGCCTCTACATTTGTATCTCTGTTTGCAAATACATATAACTTCAAGTGAGTATCATTTGTTTTCAGACTTTTCAGTCCCATTGTTTCTACGATTGTGTCACGAAGTGTCACTCCGTCAGAATCTGTTGTGTCCAAATCAAATACATGTTTATTGGTTACAACATACTCTTCATTAACCATAAAACAAGTTCCGGCACTAAAGTAAGTTCTGTTACCCCCATCATCAACATAGGCAAGCATTACCTGAAGAATACCGTTTGCCGGGTCATCTGTTGTGGCATTAGTTCCACTGCCTGCTGCGAGTGCCGGCACTGTCATTGCCATTGTCATACATAACACGGTAAAGAACACCAGCAGTCTTTTTACAAATCTTTTGTTCATAGCCTTTCCCTCCTGCGAAAAATGTATAATAATATCATTATTTGTCATCTATTTTAATAAATTTTCAACAAATAACCAATATGTGTCAAACTTTGTGGTCACAAAACTTTCACACTTTTTGCATTTTTTTCGAGGTTTTATTCTGTTTTTAACGGAATTTTACATATAACGAGGAAGTCTTAGGCTTGAAATCATTAAAAAGCTTCTAAAATTTGAATTATTTACAATCTTGGAAAAATTTTTGAATAAAAAGATATATTTGAATTTGAATTTAAGAATTGCTTTGTTGACATCATAGCAGGTAAGAGGATTACTGTCAAGAGGAAGAAAAATAGAGGGGACATCCCCTCTACTTTTAATAATATCAATATCCAAGACTGAATAATGTCGCAAAACCGCCTCCGATTACTGAGAACAGAAGAATTAATACTACCGCTATAATCCACACACAGAAATAAGAACGTGCAAAGTTTTTAAGGTTAACATTTCTTGTTCCGCCAAATGCAATAATTAACAAAAAGATAAATCCTACACATGGAACACAGAATAATAACTGATATCCAAAATATCCCCACATGGTAAGTGGTCTGTATTCTTCCGGAAGCTGAGATTCTGTTAATTGATAATATCCTGCCTGTCCTGAATATCCTCCATTATTACTATAATCTGTTTGATTGCTGTATTCTGCTTGATTGCTATAGTTTGGATCATATCCTGTTTGTCCTGCCTGACCCTTGTCAAAATCGTTTTGGGAGAAATTTGATTCCTGCTCTAATTTTGCTCCACAGTACTGGCAAAAATTTACGCCGCTCTCATTCTCTCCACCACAGTTACTGCATCTCATTGAGATCCCCTCCTCATTTGTTTTTTACAAAAATATAATATTTTTTATAGAAATTTTATCACAAAGCCTTATACTCTGCAATAATGTTCCCAAAATTAATCACATAATTCAGCAGTGTCATACCTACTGTAAACCAGAAAAAAGCAAATACATATTTTATTCTATGCTGTTTTATATATCGCATCCACAATAAAAGAAGAATAGACGGTACCCACAAAAATCCTGCCGGATTCCAATTCCATGCCTTTTTCCAATGCAATGTCAAAATATCCAGACAGGCATGAGTCAACCCGCATCCTGGACAGGGAATCCCTAAAAGTATCTTCATAGGACATAACTCATGAAAAATCAACTGCATTGCCACAAGTACCATTGCTGTTAATAATAATGGTTTTCCATATAGTTTTAAGTCTTGTTTTAATTCATACATTGCGCTTTCTATCATAATCCTTTTAGGTTTCACCAGTCTTTTCTTCTATCATTTTTTATTGTTTTTTATCTTTTCATAACATACTTGATGCTATCATTTTCGCCAAAGTATTCATACCATCCTTATTTGGATGTGTGCCATCTATGGTATCATAAGGTTGATTTTCTGCATACAAATCTATTATATTACACTTATGCTTCTTTGCCTTTTTCCTGATTACTCCATTGTAGGCTTCTATATTCATTCCACAATATTCATAAGGAAATTCAAAATAAGGATTTGAAGACATTTCCGTTACACCTAATGTACAACACCAGATTTCTGCACTTGGATAATTTCGTCTTAATTTCTTAAGCATATTATCATAAGCATAATCAAATTCCTGATATCTTGAATAATTTGCTATTTGAGGTCTGGTCTTTTTTCTTTTATCTCTTCTGGATAAAAGTGCACCAAATCCCCAGTCATTCGTTCCCAAATAAACAAGAATTACATCCGGCACTTCTTCATCCCAATGTAAAAAACCTGTTCTTTCATCACTACATGCAGAAGGAAACAATTCAAAGTTTTCAGGAACCATTGTCACTCTGCTTCCCGACCAGGAGTTATTCACTAATAGCTCTCCACCAAAAAAACGAATTACTTTTCCCCACCAGGTATCGGTTTCTTTTACGACACCCGTTCTTTTACATATCTCATCTTTGAAAAACACTTTATATCCCTGTGGATGACAGCCTTCTAATGTACTAATTGAATCTCCCAGAACTGAAAACTTTTTACCAAAATACGGATTTGTTTTCTGCCATTGTTTGAAATACTGTTTATCCCCTATCAGACATTCTTCTGAAACTGATTTAATTATAAAATATTTTGAAAATATTTCAATATTTCTACACTTCATATTGGTAGATTTAATCGCAAACACGATTCGTTTAAAATATTTTTTATAATCCCAGTCATAAATCACTTCGTAAAAAGCCTGTGCTACAAGATCCGGAGGATTCTTAAATGCCCCACATCCAAAAGCTCCTAAAATAATCGTATCTACCTGGTTTAAAATTGCAGCATCTAAAATGTTCTGTATTCGTTTCAAAAAGACTCGTTTTAATGAATTCTGGTCAATATTTACATTTCCAATCAGATAAGGCGCTGCACAAGTTATGACATCTACCTGAAACCAGTTTCTGGCAGGCATTAATGCCGGAATTCTGTTGTCATTTTTGAAAACAGTTATATCTTTGCTGTAGATTAATCTGTCTGTACTCAGATAATGATCCATCTTTCTATGATATAGATAATAATCTTCAAAGACCTTTTCCTCTCTTAAACAACAGTACAGATTACTGCTCCGGCACAAACATTCCTCTTGAGCCATTGCACCGTTTTGTACTCCTCCACCGGGACGTATCGGATTTGCAAAATTTAAAACTGCTACTTTTCCATCCTGCAAATATTCCTTTGCTGTTGCAAAAGTCGTATTAACTTCAACAAATACATCTGCATCTTCTGGTCTTTCTTTTATTTTGACATTTGAATTTTCAAATACTTCTTCATAGATATTTTCTTTTAATACACAGGTATTGTCAATTGCTTCTAAAGTTGCATCCTGAAGCTCATCTTCTGACATTTTTATCGTATCTTGAAAACAAGATATCAGTTCATTGTAATCCATAATCTTAATTTAACGCTCTATTTTCTTCTTTATTGCTGTTAATATCATAATAATAATTCCACCAGGAACAGTCAACTCTACTGCCACAAAATAAAATGCCAGCGTATAAAACAATGTTTCAAAGTATGTTCCATCTGATGTATACTGCTTATATAAAACAATTCCTACAAAAAACATTATAACAGATGCGATTACCCATAATAAAGCAATCAATCCTGTACTTTCGTTTTTCTTCAGACGATACAAACTAATACCAATAATAGCAAATACTACCAATACCGGAAGGAACAAGCACACATATGTCAGTATATTCGTTCCTAATAGAATCTGCATATTTCCTAAAGAAGAGATTCCTGAAATAAGCCATATGATTCCCAAAAGAGCATACAGCACTCCTATTATTATATTTAGTACTTTACTCGACTTCTGCATTTTAAAATCCCCCTTTCTTTTTCTTTTCTGTTACAATTTTAACTTTTTTCATTTTCTTCTACAATGTGTGTCAGATTTTGTCGGCAGTATTTTTGCAGCTTCATTACATAAAAATAACCCACAGAAATTTCTTCCTGCAGGTTATCACTTTATCTCTTTTTTAGTCTACCTTTTTTCCACATTCGGTACAGAAAAGGGAATCATCTTCAAGTGGTGCACCACATCCTGTACAGAACTTCGTTCTTGCCGGTTCACTTTGTACTGCCTGTGTCTCTGGTTTACTAAGTGTAACCGGAGACACTGTTACGGTTATATTTTGTGGTTGTTCTGCGTTATTTGGTGCTTGTCCAGCTGGTGCCCCACACACAATACAAAATCTGGTATTTTCACCAAGTTCCGCTCCACATGCCTGGCATACTTTTTTTGCAGGATTTTCCCATTGTTTTTGAAGCTGTTCTTCTTTCTGTATTGGCTCTTGATAAGAATCCGATTCTTCCCTTTGCTGTGGTTCATAATTTGGCTGTTCTACAGGCTTTGAACTTCCAAATGAATTACCCATAGCACTACCCATAGCACTACCCATAGCGCTTCCTGTAGAATTTCCGCTTGGACTTCCTGATGTTTCTTCCACATAAGGTGTTCCACAATTTGTACAGAAACGAGCTCCCGGTGCTAAATTTGCCCCACACTTCTTACATGTTTTTCTAACATTCACCGGTTGTGGCTGAATCCTTGGAAGAGGAGTTCCGCAAGACATACAAAAAGCGGCTCCATTCTGAACTTCTGCGCCACATTTTTCACATCTTCGTACGCCTTTGATATCCATAATTTCCTGCTTATACTGTTCTACTTTTAACTGTGATGCCTTTAATGCATTAAGCAGGTTTACAAACGCAGCATCATTTTCCTGACCATGCAACGCTACATAAGTCTGTCCAATTTTAAAATAGATGTCTCTGATTCGTTTTTCTTCTTCTGTTACCATTGAATTTAATCTTGTAGTATCCGACACGCCCTTTACCCGAGACATTACATTCGTAGTTGCGTCGGTTGCTTTTTTTTCCAAATCATCCCAAAATGCCATTGTTAATCACTCCTGTTCGTTTTTTCTTATTACCTATTTTAAAACAAATTCCTTCATCTGTATATTCATTTACTCTATTTTTTATGATTTTCTTTAAAAAAAGACGCACTTGAAATATTTTCTCATACGTCTTTTGCATTTTCTGCTTTTCTAATTCGTTTTCATTTTTTTCTTTGCCGAATTCAACATCATTAAAATAAACGATACACTAATTGTGACTGCTGAAATAATCAGGTATGCACTTGCTGTATACAAAACATAATCTCTCGTTCCATATTCTAATCTGGAATAACTATACATCCCTGCTCCAAAGATTGCAAGCGATAATATGATACTCATAATAGCATTTAAGGCAATACTTTTATTTTTTGCCAGCTCACATAAACTGCTTCCTGTAAGAAATACAATTGCAACCGGAGGAAGCACATAATACACAATTCCAATCTTTGAAGTCTGCATCAACATTAATGCAAAACTTTTATAATGAATCCCTGAAGCAATCCAGCCCCCTGCCAGTACCACATATATAAAACCAATTAATACACCCATTGCCTTTTCTGATTTCTTCATATCATTTGTCCTCCTTTGTTTTTCTGTCTTTATTAAACCATGCTGATAAAATTTCAACATTATAGGCTTAATGATAAATTGAAATCATTCTTTGAAATTCTGAAAACAGATAAAATGGTATGGAATCATGGCACTTCACAGAGAAATTTTGCACTATAAAGCTTTTTTCCTTTACCATCCGATAACTCTAATCTAATTGTAAATGTTCCCAGAGTATCTACTACAATTGCTTCTTCTGCTGTCCCTTCTCTTTTATTGCATATATTTACTCAGTAAATTATCAATAACCGGAATATAAATTGTACTCTGTCCAAATGCTTTGAATCCCAATATTAAAATCAAAATATTTCTCATTAAATCAATCAATTTAACTATGGAATCAAATAAACTATTTACTGAAGAATAATAAAATTCAACACCAAAAGTTCCAACAAAACTACTGATAATTCCTAAGAAATCCGGAAACAAATTTACAAATAATGTAATCATAGAAAAGAATATCATGACTGAAACGGCTTTTACTGCTGTTCTTCTCAACCATCCATTCTCTTCAAACCAAAGTACATAGAATGTCAAAATTATCGGTATCAAATAACCACTGAATAATCCTGTAAAATAAATTCCTGCACCTAACAATCCTGCTGAAATTCCAATTTTTGTTCTTTGCATAAACTCATCCTCTTTTCTCAATTTTACTTTCGTATGATTTGCTTTTGCTATGAGGTTTTAATAAAATAATCCCATAAATTCTTCAATATTGATATACCACTTACGCCCTACCTTTATAAGTGGAATGGAAACCGTTTCAGATTCTGGTCCATCTTCTGTTGTAACAGTAAGTTTTAAATCTACCGATTTTGCAGCAGATACCTTAACTCCACTGTCACTGCAATCATCTTTTATTTCCTGTAATTCCGCTCCTTTAATATCTTCTGCATCTCCAATTTCATAGTTGAATTCCCAGTCTTCATCTAATAAATCATAGAGCCCACTATCATCAAGTGCTTCCTCAACCATATCAATTACTGTTGATCTGTCCACACCGTAATACTCCATATAGCCCTCTGGTATTACACTGACTACTTTCTCTATATCTCCATCCAGCGCCCCCTGCACATAATTTTCTACTGTTTTTTTATACCCTCTTCTTCCAGTTAAACTAAATACCAAAATCAACACAACAGCTACTACTGCTATAGCCGGTATCAGAATTTTCAATTTTCCTTTTTTCTTTCCCTGAATTGAAACCTGCCCAGGAATTTCATTCTGATAACTATAATCAATATTTTGCTGCCACTGCTGATTTTGATTACCTCCTGCTCTTCCTTCTAACTTTGCTCCACAATTCTGGCAAAACATTGCACGGTCATCATTCTGTGTTCCGCAATTTCCACAATACATCCTCTTTTCCTCCTTCTTTGTTTTATTTTTCCATTTTATTGCTTTAATTGTACCTTTTTTTAGTATATTTTTACAATATGTGTCAGATTTCGTCGGCAGTTTTTATTCGTTTTTAGACGCAAAAATTTTGCAATTTAAAAACTGCCCTGTCAAATTTTGCTCCTTTATATTGCCTTAAAAGCCTCTATATCCGAACGATTTTCTCTCTTGCTTTCAATTACAATAAGAACGGAGCTCTGCAAATTTACAAAACTCCGTTACTGCAATAATCTTTTTCTCTTTAATCAAACTCTATATATCATACTCTCTAAAATTCCCTGTACTTTCTTAGGATCATCTACAATTATTCTTCTCGTTCCTGAATTTCCATGAATAAATACAAAAAAACATCCAAATGCCCTGACACTTGTGATATCCGATATCTGATAGCTTCGTGTTAATCCCATACAACTAGCTGTAATACTTGAACGGTCAATTTTAGCCCAGGAGATGCAATACAATACAAGTCCAATCAAGTCTACAATCGCCCCGATTATAAAAAGTGTTCCTATCGTTGAATAGATACTTGACAATGAAATACCCGTTTGTAGAGCATAAGACCATGCCCGTATTGAATACTTTGCTTCATCCGCCGCATGAAAGAAAAATAACGCTGTAATAGCACACAGAACCATCGAAACAATTTTAACAACCATTGCTGTTTTTCCGATTCCTTTTGATTCATATACCATACTTTGATATCCTGTACTTTGACCACCTGGTCCAAATCCAACATATTGCTGCTGATTCTGATTTCCTCCTCCATTTAGTTTTGCTCCACAACTCTGGCAAAACATTGCACGGTCATCATTCTGTGTTCCACAATTTCCACAATACATATTCTTTTCCTCCTCTTTCATTTTTCGATTTTATGGTTTTAATTTTACCTTTTCTCACTATATTCTTACAATATGTGTCCATTTTCGTCGGCAGTAATTATTTGTTTTCAGACGCAAAAATTTTATAATAAAAAATAACAACTTGTCTTCTTTTCTCTGATTTAATTAAACCACATTCTATCAATTTCATTTTCCTTTATTTATCCACTTTTTGAAACTGCTTTCTGTATAAATTAAAACTCTTAATCAGTTCTGTATTATCTTTAAAAAAAGCGAAGTTCTGTAAATCTACAAAACTCCGCTCTATATTCAATAAAATACCTTTATTTTTTACTGACCACTACCTTTTTTTCCATTAAATTTTTTATATTCTGCATTTATCCAATCTTGTCCTTTTGCGTTATTATTTCCTGTATGTCCCCCTATCCAGGAGTATCCTTGTCCATCCTGCTGTGTAACCTGAATTCTCATGCCTGCTGCGGTAGGCGTAAATTTTACTGTAAACATTGCTGCTGAACGACCGCCTTGTAAGGTATATTCATATTTTCCATTTTGCCATTCAAACAGGAAATCTTCACAGGAAGAACTTTCTCCATAGCTATGCCAGAATCCTAAGTAAGAATATTCTCCCTGATTATGAGATATGGAAACTTCTGATAAATATTCTCCATTTGAATAAGTATAGCATTCTTGTCCTGTCCAACGACCCGAGTCATCTACATAATAACCATTTACCCAAATATTTGTTTTTAATGAGCCATCATTTGCACCACCAAAATAATAATCATATCCATCAATCTTTTGCCAGCCGGTCTTCATTGCTCCATCATTTGCTCCACCAAGATAGTATTTCTTTCCATATACGGTCTGCCATCCAGTTTTCATCGCTCCATCATTGGAATGACCCAGCCAATAGTATTTACCATACACTTTTTGCCAACCTGTCTTCATTGCTCCGTCGTTGGAACTTCCTAACCAGTAGTACTTATTATAGACTCTCTGCCAGCCTGTTCTCATAGCACCGTCATTTCCAAGCCAGTAATATTTGTTGTAAACTTTCTGCCAGTAAGTTTTCTTTGCACCATCATTTTTATTGCCAAGGTAGTACCATTTTCCATCAATTTGTTTCCAGCCTGTATCCATATATCCGCTAGAATTAAAATGATATTGTTTTCCATAAATCGTTTTCCATTGGTTTTTCGGATAGCTGTAATCATTTTCCTGCCACCAATATCCATTTTTATTTTGTTTCCATCCTGCTGCCTGAACGGTTGCAGGAACTACAGAAAATGCAATTGTTCCAGTTAAAATTGCAATTGCAATTTTCTTGATAAGCTTTTTCATTGTTCCGGATTCTCTTTTTTTCTTCATACCCTATCTTTTCCTTTCTCTTTTTATTTTGCAAAAAAAACCTGCGAAGACTCCTCTCCACAGGTTCATCCGCACTTCTTATTTACTGTATTTTCTTCTCATTGCAGTCAGCACTACAACTACTATTCCAAGTATTCCCACTGCCAGTGCCGGAAACATATATCCTACGAATATTGCAACTCCCAATGAATCAAAGTCTCTGCTTGATAAATTCATGAATCCAATAATTGCCAAAACCCATCCTAATACTGTAACAATTAAAGCATTTATCATTGTATGCTTTTCTTTCATAAGGAAATAAATTTGACTTCCGATAATTGCCAGAACTACTAATAATGGAATAAAGTAGATAATTATCTTTGCGTCTGTAACAGGCTCTCTAAGTCTCGTGAATAAAAAGATGCTTAAAATAACCCAGATAACTGCTGCAATTGCATATACTGCCTTCATCATGTTATCTAATATCTTGCTTAACTTTTCATTCTCCTGGATATCCTGTTTTGTGTATTTCACAATAAAAATCAAAATTCCTACGATTCCAGTTATAATGCCCTGAAAGAAAGAACCCATGAACACTTCAATGCTTGCTCTACTGGCATCCTGACTCACTGACACGGCAAATTCAACAACTATAAAAATCCAAGGCAATACCGCAAGTACTACAGCATCTCTGGTTTTGTAATTATCTTTTGATAAATGTATAATTCCTACTACAATTACAATCAGCATTACAACCGTTGGAAGAAAATAAATTACTTTGCCAACTGAACCCAAATTACTGCCTACCAAAAAGAATAGCAAACTGACTGCAACCCATATAATTGCCAAAAGTATGTAAACAATCTTAATTATATTATTTGATGCTTTTCCTGTTTTTCTCATTTAAATAAAACAACTCCTTTTCTTTTTGAAATCAAACTGACTACACTATGACTTTTATAGAGTTATTTTGCTCCCCCTAAAATTGATTTGTCTTTTCATAACGCTTCTCCTTTTTCGCATTTTTTCTGATATATTGCTATAATTTTAGCTTTTTTTGTGCATTTTCACAATGCGTGTCATGTTTTGTAGTCAATCTTTGTCGCATTTCTTTTTGTTTCTGTCTTTATTAAAACATTTTCTTTGAGTTTCAGTATCTTCATATTTTTCAAATTTTGAAATGATTTTTTGAAATTTTAAATATAAAAACAGCATGCAAAGACTTTTTTCTCCACAATACGTATCAATTGGAGATATCAGATTTTATTCAAGTTCTTTAAAATTTTCATATGAAATAGGTGTATCTTGTAACCTATCTTTATAATGAAGGATATCGCTGTCGTCTGCCCCTCCCGGAACATACAGAAAAGCATCGTTTGCTCCCCATACAATAGAGCCTCCCTCCTCCAGATCTCCTATTCTATATACCGTTGTACTATCGTCTTCCAAGTACGACAATGCCATTTGGGTTTTTTGCTTAAAAGTAAATAGTTCTTCAACTGTACTGCCGTCTGGTACTTGAACTACAACACACTGATCAGAATCACTTTCTACTTTCTCTGCTGAATCTCCACACCCCAACAGCATAACACTACTAAGCATTAGTACAGCCAAAAAGCATTTTACTTTTTTCATATTCCATCATCTCCTTTTCATATTGCATTTACTGTATTTACAGTCATTTTATTTTTCTGTTTTCTTCTTAATCACTGCCAGTACAAGAGCCACAAGCCCTGCTACAATTGCAACTAAATCTTTTACAAAATACATCAGACTCACAGAGCTTATGATGCTGACATGATATGCGCCATTGCTATCCACAATACCTGGTGCAAGCACAAATGCAGAGATACACATTACAAATGGTAAAATTAAAAATAATACTGCATCAAGAACTTTACTTTTCTCTTTCATTAATCGATAAATTTCTACTCCTGCAATAATTAACATTAATACTGCCGGAACAAAATATAAAATTTCTGCTACAGGTGAAAAACCACCTTTTATCTTCAGATATTGTGATACAATCGAAATAATCCATTCAACAGCAACAGCTGCATAAATAATTGAAATTACAATACTTAACGCTTTATTTGATTTTTTCATTTAAACCAACTCCCCTTCTGCTATTTTTATATTGACTCAAGTTCTTTTATGGTTTCTTCATAATCTGAAACCATCATTTTAATATATTCCTGTACTGAAATGTATCCATCTTTATCTGTATCTGCTTTCTGAAATTTTTCTTCCTTTCCATCATACGTTACAAATACTTCTACTGCTCCCTCTGCTCCATCTTCAACAACCGGACGTTCTGTAACAAGTAAATTCGGATTTTCTTCCCATTGTTCTCCCAATGCTAAAAATCTGCAAAGGTCCACTATATCTGCTGTCGTTCCATCCTCATTAATTTCAACCCCTGAGTATTCATTTTGAAAATCATTTTCCCAAAAATCTTTGAATACTTTCTTAAAATCATCTGACATTTTATAAGTTGTATTAAAAGACATTGTTTCAAAATTGATTGCTGAATCCTCATCTCTATTGCATGCTTTCAATATTTCGGACCAGCCTTCGCCTGTTCCCGTATCATCGTCTACTACGTCACAGGAAAGAGTTACTTCATTTGTTTTAAAATCAACCTGAACATGATAATCTCCATCTGGGTCTTTTAAATCAACGTTTTTTACTCCTGCTGAACTTGAACCACACGCTGTTGTAGTTGCAATTAATATCATTCCTGCAAAAATTTTCAAAATCCCTTGTTTTTTCATACTTTTCTCCTTTTCGTGTTTTTTTCTGTTAAATCAATGTAATTCTAACTTTTTTAGCGAATTTTCACAATATGCGTCCATTTTTGTCGTCAATCTTTATTATCTTTTGACGCATTGCACTTTGTTTCTGTCTTTATTAAAACATTTTCCTGGGATTTCATTGACTGTATATTTTTTTAATTTTGAAATTATTTTTTGAAATTTTGAACGCAAAAAGAGCATGCAAAGATTTTACTCTCTACATGCTCCTTTGATTAATTTACAAACATAGATTTTCTCTTATTGAAATAAATGTAATTGCAAATACACAGCGCAATACTTGCTACAATTTGAGAAATTACAGTGGTGCTAAACGCATTCAATCTTGTAATAGCAGATACCATAATCGCATATATCAAATTTACTATACCATTTGAAGCTAAAAGAATTACATAAGCAGTTGGTCCCATCTTCTGGAATTTACTCAGCATCTGTCTTACCCAGATTGCTCCTCCTGCTAATACAAGCATCATAATCCCTATTACAATATCTAATCCTTTCAAGCTCCCATAAACCATATAAACCACTGTTGCCTGTCCTTGATAATGTGCTCCTGTCATAGTCATTATTCCAGAAACTATGTTTAACAATGCATTAAGAAATAATTGAACCCATATCACAAATTTATACCATCGCATTGGAAGTTCACCTGAATCAGCCGCATAATAAACAGGCGCAGGATTGGGTTGATAATTATTATTCGGAATTTGATTTCCCATATTCTGGTTTCCCATATTTGGACTTCCCATGCTTTGATTTACTGGATTTTGATTTGCCGGATTTTGAATATCCATCTTCATTCCACACTTAGGGCAGAATTTTGCTCCATCTGCCATTTGTGTGCCACAATTATTACAGTACATTAGCTTTCCCCCTTTAACTCGGACGGTATTTTATTATTCATTTATTATCTCCGATGACTGGTTTTCTTCTTTATTTTCTTCTACTTGCTGAGTCTCTTCGGTTGACTCTTCTTCAGAAACTTGTTCTTCCTGAGTTGCCTGTTCTTTTTCTATTTCTGTTGTATTATTCTCGTTCTGAGTCGCATCGGAAGTTTCCTGCTCTGTTGTTTCTGGAAGTGCAGGTTCTTCGTTATTTGCCTCGGTATCTGGAATTTCAGTTTCTGTTGTATCAGATTCCTGCTGTGGGGATTCCATTACCACCGCATTTTCAGACTTCATACTAAAATACTCTGGAATCCAATCACCTTGTGGCCAATTCATCAAATACCAATTCTGCAAAATTCCACGTGAATTCGTATCAAATTCTATCATATGAAGTCTTTCGTCTATTCTTTTTAGAAATACATAGTTATATCTATTACTACTATATCCATTAACTTCTGTCCAACCTTTATTTACTAATATACTTCTAGCTCTATTCAAGGAATCTCCAGGTATAATTCCATACACATTTACAAAACTTGTTCCTTCATTTGTCACTCCAAAACAATCTCCCGGCATCCAATATAGCTCTACTTTATCCTTCTTATAACGATTTGACTTTTTATCGATTACTTGCATTCCCAAATCCGATACTAAATTTTTATATTTTCCATTCAACATGTAATTGCTTGTATCTACTTTTTTATATTTATCCCATCTTCCTGATGAATCTACATAATAATTTCCAACCCAGGCACTTGTTCTTAAAACACCCTCATTGGATTCTCCGGTTCTTCCAAAATAATAATCCGAACCGCCAATTTTTTGCCAGCCAGTTTTCATAGAACCATCATTTGCACCGCCAAGATAATATTTCTTTCCATATACAGTCTGCCAGCCACTCTTCATATCACCATTTTTTCCAAGTAAATAGTATTTACCCCCTACTTTTTGCCAGCCTGTCTTCATTGCTCCGTCATTTGAACCGCCGAGCCAATAATATTTTCCATATACATTTTGCCAGCCTGTTCTCATCACACCATTGCTTCCAAGCCAGTAATATTTTCCTCTTACCTTTTGCCAGTAAGTCTTCTTCGCTCCATCATTTTTTCCACCAAAGTAATACCATTTTCCATCTACCTTCGTCCAGTCGGTATCCATATATCCCTTTGAATTAAAATGATACTGTTTTCCATAAATGGTTTTCCACTGATTTTTCGGATAACTGTAATCATTTTCCTGCCACCAGTATCCATTCTTGTTTTGTTTCCATCCTGCTGCCTGAACTGTTGCGGGTACAACCGAAAATGCAATTGCTCCTGTAAGAACTGCAATTGCCATTTTCTTGACGAATTTTTTCATTGCACTTAGTTCTTTTTCTTTTCTCATAAGAAATATTCCCCTTTTAAACTGTTATTCTTGCTTTTTATTTTACCTTTTTAAATATTTTCTCACAATACGTGTCGATTTTTGTCGTCAAATTTTATTTAAAATGAGACGCAATCTCTCTCAAATAAGTTATTTCACTTGCTTACATGAGATAATTTCTAATAAAAAAACAGCTTATCATAAAAGCTAAACCACCATATACCAACATACTAAACAAGTTTTCCATAATTCCAACTGATTTATCTCCTTTAATCAATCTACCATAAACTAATTCATGCAATGATGAAAGAAATCCAATTACAGCCCCAACTAACATAAACAAAGCCATAATATTAGATGCCATTCCTATCCAATCTCCATGTTCTCCAAAAAGATAATACAAAATAACTGCCATACCCGCAATTGCACTTAATGGTATCCCAACATAATAAATTATAATAATCCACATACTTTCTTCCTCCTACTTTAGATTTTAATAAGGTTTCTCTTCAATTTCTATCTTTATTAAACCATCTTCTCCCAATTTCAACTCTTCCATATTTTTCAAATTTTGAAACTCCTTGCTGAAATTCTACAACAAAAAACGGAGTTTTCTGCCAAACCAGAAAACTCCGTCACCATCACTTTTCGCCACTATTAATTCTATTTTTCTTTTAAAATTTTTTCTGCCCTTTCAACCAGTTCATCATAACTGTAAATCCAGGTCGAATAATAATCCTGCCCATCTCTTACATATAGTTTCTTATTTTTGAAATCAATATCCCCATAAGGAATACTTGCATACCGATAAATATTAAACTCATCGTCGTAATAAAAAAGATCTAATGTATTATGTGGTGTTTCTTCAGCCGTAAACGATATGTTTCCATATTCAAGATTCAATGCAAAAAGATGCAAATCTTCGTCTATAATGATTTGTGTTTTAACCGGGGATTCCAAATCCAGTTCTTGCTGTTTTAAAATACTTCCTGTTTCCATATCCCAGACTACAATTTCCTCATACTGTTCATTATATACCAAAAATTGTTCATCATTATTAAAAAATCCGTAAACCATCTCTTCTGCCTGATACATGGGAATTGTCAAAACAGTCTCTTTCGTTTTTCTGTCCGTTATAATGATTGAATCACCTTCAACTTCTGCCCTGTACCTTGTTCCAACTACTTTTTCTCCTTCATTATTGGTTACATCATTTCCGAATTCCGGTCGTTTTGTTCCCTCTTTTTTCATAGATTCATCAAATATCTTTTTTGAGAACACTAAGTCATGTGCCTTTAGCTGAACAATTTTATCTTTCTTTGCATTGTAATATTCTTCACTAATATCAGCATCTACAACCAACATCTTACTCCAAAGACCACAATCCATAACACGATAAACGGTTCCATTATTAAGTCCAACCAAAATATTATTGTCATCTATCTTTTGAATTTCCACAATATCATATTCAAAATCTTTCTGAAATAGAATATCCCAATCGCCTTTTCTTACCAATGTCAAATTTCCTTCACAGCTAAATCCAACTACTTCTGCCTTTTCTCCATTCGTATCTGTATTAACCTTACTAATATATTTACAAAAAGCGGCTGGGTTATCTACTGCTATCGTATCTGTTATTCTAGTCTTCTGGCTTTGCCACAAGCTCTTTCCATCTTTTAGACTATAAATACTTTCCTGCATTTCCCATCCATTATAGTATGGCGATAAAGATGAGCTATGTTCTACCGAAGCAACTGCATCTTCATCTATAAAACAAAGATCTAAAACACTTTTCGTTCCAAACTTCTGAACAACTTCTCCATTTTTCATATCATAAATAGAAATCATTTTACTTTGTTCGTCCTCACCACTTAGGCTACGCCACGATTTTGATATTGCCAGATAATTTCCATTTTCTGAAAAAACTATTTTACTAATCTGATCAATCTCAGCTATATATTTTGTTTCTTTTTCTGAAAGGTAATCATACGTCTCTGAAAGTTCCCCCTTTTCCATATCATAAATAAACAGACTGATACTGTCATATTTGGCATTTTCTTTCCTGGTTTTATAACACACCGCTAATTTGTTTTTATACAAATCCATCGCCTGATCTTTTTGATTTTTCTTTTTTGTTTTCACAATTGCTCCACAGGACTGTTTTTCTACATCCAATGCCACAAAATAATGTTCTGTTGCCATCACGATCGAATGGTTTCCGTTAAATTTGCCCCATATAAAATTTTCCCCTGTTGTTTCAAAAACTTTTTCTGCATTAATTTTCCATACCACTTTTTCAGTGTCTGTATCATAAAAATAAGCCTGACCAAAGGAATCAAGCGCAAAAAATAAACTTCCATCTGAACTGAATCCATTTACCTCTGTTACTGCTCCATCCATGGTTTTCATTTTTTCAGGTTTGTAAATATAATTACTTGAATGTTGATAGGTATAAAGAGCCTTATTTAAAGCATAAATCTGCTCTGGTACTATTGGATGAATACTACTCTGTCCTTCTGGCTGAACTTCAAGCGCTGTCTTTAATGCACTTATTCTGTCACCTCCGTCCAGATATCGTTCCGATTCTTCTGACAGATTCTTCATTTGGTTTATTAATGACTGCTGATATGCTGTATTGACCTGATCTCTTTGATATGCTGAATACATGCCAAAGGCGATTCCAAGAAACATGACTGCACTCATTGCTGCAATTGCAATTTTCATTCGATATTCCTGATGCCGCTGTTTTAACTCATCATAAGGACACTGCAGGATTCCTGCTATCAGGCGTAAGAATTCTGCATCTAATTTTTTTAACCGTTCTTTTTTTGAATACCCTCTGACATCTGCCGCAAGCGGTTCAACTGGTTCTGTAATTATGTAATTTTGACCATTGATATCTGTTTTTATTTCTGTCTTTTCACAGAGAACTGGAGGAAATACATCTTCCGGTTCTCCTTTTATTAATACCGCAAAGATACGCTCTTTTCCATGAACTCCTGCAAAATATTCTATCTCTCTTTGCACCCATTGAGATGCCCGTGATTCCGGGGAACAAAGCACAATCAAATATTCTGAATTATCTAATGCGGTATAAATATTTTCTGTCAGATTTGCTGAAAGCGGTAATTCTTCTTTATCCCGAAAGACTCGTTCTATTTTCTTTTTTCCTGTTATTTTCTGAATTTGAGAAGGAATCCGATAATGCTCCAGTTTTTTATGAAGTGCCTCCGCAATCTCTGCATTATCCTCTGCATGACTGTAGCTGATAAATGCATCGTACTTTTCCATTAATGCCATATTTCTTTCTCTCTTTCCTCTTAAATATACTCCTGCTCTCCTTACTCTTTCACTTCACAGATAAACTTTGCTTTGTAAACTTTAGTATTATACTCATCTTCATCTTCTCCATCTTCTATATCTCTTTCATATAAAATAAAAAATGTTCCTTTATGATTCACCCCTATTGCTGTCTGAACAGTCTTTCTTGCCCCTATCGGTACAGGCTCAACTGAATTAAGATTTGATATATAATAGTGATATCCCATCTCTTTATCAGAATCTACGATTTGACTGTAAACTCCGTCTAAATCAAAGCCTAATCCTTTTGAGTACTCATCTTTATATCCCAGATTTTCATACGTATAATCTACAATATAAACAGCTTCTGGATTTTCTCTATCATTATAGCTATCTCTCTCCTCCGTTTCCGTCACCGAATTAATCGTAATCTTCCACAGACCATCCACAGTCCAGGTTTCTCCTACTTTAATTTCCGGCACTACATCTTCGTCTGTTTCCTCTTCCTCATCTTCAATTGAAACACCTTTTTCTTTTTTTACTTCTCCGAGCACGTTTTCCTCATCTGTTTCAACGCTTTGCACCGCACTTTTTTCATTTTTTCCAGTTACAAGCTGTTTCATTGTCAGCGAACCAATTCCAAGTCCCGCCACCAATGCGATCGCAATTCCGGCCACTGCAAATACAATTGGATTTTTCTTTATTCTTTCTTTTTTTACTCCATCCGTTTCTCTGATTTCAATTAGTGGTTCCCCACAAAAATCACAAACTTTCTTTTCGTCTTCAAATGCTCTCTTGCATTTCATACAAATTTTCAAATCATTTCCCCCTGTTTTCGACAATTTTTCTTTTATTTTACCTGTTTTTCTACTTTTGTACAACAAAAAACAGAGCTTTCCGGCTTTTTCTTCCAAAAAACTCTGTTCTGATTATATGTACTCTCATAATTCTTCTGTGCTTGATTTTAAAACTACATTTATCCGAAAATAATTCTCTTTGCTTCTTCTTCCGAATAAAATAATTCCGGGCTTAAATTTTCACAGAAGTCATAGAACACCGAAACCAAACCTGATTCTTCTAAGGAGATATCTTTTAAAACATTCTTAGATGGAACTGCAAATCGCAGCAATCCGCTTTCCGGTGTAATGCATAAATATAATTCTGCCTTTAAATCTCCAATGTTTTTTTTCAAAATATGTACTTTTCCGGCTTTTTCTTCATCAAAAAGTCGCTTCACTAACTCCATTCTGTCTTCTTTATCCGGAAGCTGATACATTTCTTTCGGAAATTCACTGATGATTCCTGTTTCAATGAACTGTAAAATTCCTTCCATTGAGCAGACATAAGTCATATCCTGTTTTTGAAGATTTGAAATATATTCACATAATACCTCAACTAATTCTTCTCTTTGTGGAAGCTGAGGCACCAGATATTTTTCAATCAATTCTCTGTCTAATACTGCCATCATACATGGAGACATATGAAATGCATATTTCGGATAAGGATTTGCCATTAACATTCCCATAATCATATACTGCTGTTCAATTTCACCCTGCACATTTTCCACTAACCGATGAGCCCGTCTCCGGTATTTTTCAAAACGCTCTTTCATCATTTTAATCAGTTCCGGATCATTACTTAAATATCCGTCCTGCAAATCATCCGACAGCATACATACATATTTTGAAGTTAAAATCATATACGGAAATACAGAGAAATTTCTTCCCAATGAACCAAGGTCTGCATAATAATACCAGGTGTTATAATCATAATTGTAATTATATAATGGAAGAATATGTTTCAGACAATCTAACGTATAATTTGATTTTGAATATGCAATCTCCGGTTTGTTATCCAGGCAGATAATATGGTCAATTATTATTTCGTTTGAAGTATTTCCACGCATTGCCAACAGATTTCCCAACGCATGTTCCGGCTGTGCCAGTATCTGAATATGTCCTTTTTGATTTTTTGTTTCATCTGCAATAATATGAAAAAGCGCAGAATTAATTTCATAATTGCCGCGAAGCAGCATATAACTTGAATTTGGAATTTCAAAATCCTCTTTAATTTCTACTGTTGGCAGTACATTTTCCAAGTTACTGGTCATTGAAAAGTCAGAAAAAAATTTCATCACATTTTTTCTTCGATAATAGTTATCGTGTCCTACCATTGTAATCTCATAATTTTCTTCTAAAATTTCTTCCTCCGCCGGTGAAAGATGCATATATTCACACAGCAGATTTAAAACTTCCAGACTCGGCGGTTTCCGCTCTCCACGCATTACTTTATAAAGATTAGCTCTGTCATATCCACAATATTTTGCCAGACGGTATACGTTGACATCTTTCTCTTTCACGAACCGCGATAATACAGTTGAAAATTCGCTCATATTTTCCGTTTCCCCTCTGATATATTTTCTTTCTTAATTTTTTCTTCTCTATCAGATTTTTTCTTCTGTTTCTCTTTTGTATCTCTGATTTTTATAAATCCATTTTTGCAAAGTCACTTATACATAATACCACGCTCCCTTATTTTTTACCATCTAAAAACTTATCCCTTGTCCTTTACACTTGTTATTTAAACATACTTTTATACTTTCATCTTTCTCTAATTTTCCATAAATTGAAACTCTCCCATCTTAAAATTGAAACTCTGTTCTTTTAAAATTGAAAATCTCTGATTATTAAAAAAATTTTAGAAAGATCAGATATCTGATGTACTGTAATATTATCACATTTATTATTTTTTATCATTAGTCTTATTAACTTTATTTATAACAGATTTGATTTTTATATTTTTTATTTTTGATATAATATGATTCATTTTTGGCTTTTTTTCACATTGAACTCCTGTCGTACCAATGATATGATGAAAATAGTTATACTTCTTTAAATTTTTATTATTGGGAGGAACTTTTATGAACTCTAAATCTTCAGATAATTCAAACGGAAATCAAGATTATAATTCCCTTGTAAAGAAACGATTATTTAAATGGAAGAGAGATTTTGAACGGGCTCTCGGGGAACAGACTTTAAATTATTCCGGTATCGCAGATATGATGTTTCAACGGTTTAACATCAAAACCTCACCCAGTAAAATACGCGCTATGCTCGATGGTGAATCTGACAGAGAAGTAAAGCTTCCAGAGCTTGTCGCACTTGCGCAGATTTTTGATATTCCTTTATGGAGTATCTGTGAGCTTCCGGAAACAACAGAGACTCCTTCTTCATCTGAATTTAACTTTTCCCGTATTACAAAAGGGAAACTTAAAGACTCTGGGATTCATCAGCTTACCAATCAATATTATGCCAATGATTACTATTGCTATTATTTCAATACCAGATATCATTATGATCGTTTAAAATCCGGTAAAAACGGTAAAATTGAAGAAGCTAAAATGACAATTGACATAAAGGAAGGACGCACCATTATAACTTTGAAAGAAGTACAATTAAATACAACATTTTGCGGCGACCCTCAGCCATCATTTGAATTCACCGGTGAATTAAAACTACTTGAAAATTCTTCTATCGCTTATAGTTTTCTATCTGATAAATATGCCCGCCGGGCAATGACTCTTATGTTTCGATATATAAATTTAAACTATGACCTTCGTCATTATATTCCTGCTGGTATGTTGACATTCTCCAGTAACCAGATTCATGAACCCTTATTTCAAAAAATGGCTGTTTTCCGTGTTCGGCAAGATTATACAAATCCTCAAACTTCTGAATTATTGCATGGAATTTTAGCGCTAAATTCTGCTCCGCTTGTTCTGGATAATGATACGCTGGAAGAACTTCGCAAAGATAAAAATCTTGCAAAACTTTTGTCATCGGATAAAGCTGTTTTTACTAATTGTTCTGTATTCCTTGAGTCTTCAATAAAAAGTAATGCCTACTTTATCCAAGATGAAGCCGAAAAAATGAACCTGATATTTCAACTTCGACAAAACAGCTTATATCCTTCACAAGAAATTGTATCAGAACCTGAACCATTTACTGACTTTATCATGCATTATCAAATGCACCAAAAAGAATATCCTGAATTTGTTAAAAACTTCAAACAACAGCAGAAAAAAGAAAACGAATCAAAAGAATCAGCGTCGGACAACATCAAAAGCCGACCAACATCCTGACTGACTTTGAGCAGTGCCTGACACAAGTCAGCCATTCAAAAGACGCCACCCCATAGAAAAATCATCCTCTACGGGGCAGCGTCTTTTTATAATTTAATCACATCATATCATGCAATCCTTATCACCTGCTCATACAACAATATTTCTTTTTCTGTCACGTTCTGATTATCATGATAATGCCCGAAAAACCATTTCTTAAAGTTTATGTTCTGTCGTATCTCCTCCAAATATCTTGTCTCAATATCATCTTCAAATCTCTCTCTCCCCAAGAGCTGCTGAGTACTCGAAGCACAGCAATGCGTCACAATAAAATCCACCGTATTATTATGCTCTGCAAGATTTCTTCGTCCCTCTTCCATCTCTTCTTTGGATGGCAGTTCCTGTGCCCACCAACTCCAATGATTAATACGGTACGGTATTCCCACTCGATTTAAACGCTTTATCTCTCTGCGAAAATTCGGTGTATCCATTTCTAAAATTCCACCGCTGATATCATGACTGCTTGCTCCGCCAAAGGTAAAAATGCTTCTATTACAGATTTCAAAGACCTGTCCGCGCATTAAATGCAATACCGAGGGTCTGATTTTATGCACTTTTCCACCCTGCCAGTTTTCAATCGGATATCCATAAAGCCGGTCAAAATTTTCGTGGTTCCCATCCACGTACAGCGTCGTAAATGGTTTTTCTTCCAGCCAGTCGAGCAGATGTTTTTCTTCTTTATCTTCTTTTTCAAAACTCCATACCCCGCCAAAATCCCCACAGACAATCACATAATCCTCTTTGGTCATTTCTTTTTGTTCCGGAAAATTTTGAGTATTAAATCTCCTGTATTCACGATGACAATCTCCTGTAATGTAAATCATCCGAAATTCTCCTTTCTGAAATTTCTGTAAAGCAGACTTTCACAATCCGTTTCGCTACTTGCTCATGAACGCAGTATTTCTACTTCCTTTGATTCTTCACTATCCGACTGTAAACGCCTTGCCAGACAGGTATTTCTTCTGGTCGTCGTTTCATTTCTTATCGCATAATAAATTGCTTTCTTTTCACCAACCAGTACCAAAATTTTTTTCGCTCTGGTCACTCCTGTATAGAGAAGATTTCTCTGCAGCATCACAAAATGACTCATCGTAAATGGCATGACGACTATCGGATATTCACTTCCCTGTGATTTATGAATTGTAACTGCGTAAGCAAGCATCAGTTCATCCAGTTCTGTCACATCATAAACAACTTCCCTTGTTTCAAATAAAACGGTCAATTCCCGCTCTTCCATGTCTACTTTTGTAATTGTACCGATATCTCCATTAAATACTTCTTTCTCATAGTCATTTCGAATTTGCATAACTTTATCATTCAGCCGATACTGCGTTCCACCCCTTCTCAAAAAGATTTTTGATGGATTCATTGCTTCTTGCAGTACCTGATTCAGATTAATCGCTCCACATTCTCCTCTCTGCATCGGAGTCAATACCTGAATGTCCTGCAAAGGATCTACATGATAATATCGCGGCAGGTTTGTCTTACAATATTGGACAATCGTATTTACGACATCCTGATTACTTTCTTTTGGCGCAAAGAAAAAATCTGCATCTTTTCCGCCACGCATATCAATCCCTTCCCCTTTGTTGATTCGATGTGCATTCATAATAATCCGACTTCCCTGTGCCTGACGGAAAATCCGGTTAAGACGTACCACCGGAACTTGTCCCGAATCAATAATATCCCTTAAGACATTACCTGCTCCTACACTTGGAAGCTGGTCAATATCTCCAACCAAAATCAAAGACATCTGCTCCGGCATCGCTTTTAAAAGATTGTACATGAGCATGATATCAATCATAGAACACTCATCTAAAATCAAAACATCCCCTTCCAACGGCTGGTCTTCATTTTTCTGATAGCCTTCCGGTGGCTTATATTCCAGCAGTCGGTGAATGGTCTTTGCCTCCATGCCCGTTGCTTCGGACATTCGCTTTGCGGCTCTTCCTGTGGGCGCAGCCAAAATAATCTCACACCCTGCCTGTTTGTATGCGGAAATAATTCCTAATGTTGTCGTTGTCTTACCGGTTCCCGGTCCGCCGGTCAGCACCATAACTTTAGATGAAATGGCTGTTTTCACCGCCTGCCACTGAATTTCATCATAAGTAATTTGAGATGATTGTGCCACTTTCTCCAAAATTTTTTCCGGATTCTCACACTTTTTTTGTCTGCCTGACATCAAATGAACCAGTCTCTTTGCACATCCACTTTCCGAAAAATAATAAGGTGGAAGATATATCGCTTCCTTTTCTTCAAACTTTTCTTCAAACACATCTCGAATGATATCATTCGTACGGAGCATTTCGTCTAATGTAATCTCCAGTTCCGGCTGTTCTACTTCCAGAAGGACACTGGCTTTTTCAATCAACTGTTCTCTTGTAGCATAACAGTGCCCCAACTCTGCAAGTTTATTTAAGGTATAAAAAATACCACTGCGCAGTCGGACAAATTTTCCTTTCTCAATTCCCATCTTTTGCGCAATCGAATCCGCTGTCTTAAATCCAATGCCCCAGATATCATCTGCCAGCCGATACGGATTTTCTTTTACAATTGCAATGCTCTCACTTCCATATGTTCTAAAAATTTTCGTTGCATGAGAAGTGCTGACCTCATGACCTTGCAGAAACAGCATAATATTCTTGATTTCTTTTTGTTCCTGCCAGCTCGTTTTTATCCGATCCACTCTGACTTTTCCTATTCCCGGCACTTTCAGCAGTTCGTCCGGTGTCTCTTCTATGATATCTAAGGTATCTTCTCCAAATTTTTCCACGATTCTCTTTGCAAACTTCGGTCCAACACCCTTAACTAAACCAGAACCCAGATATTTTTCTATTCCATATACGGTTGCAGGAAGGGTTTCTTCAAATTTCTGTACAGAAAACTGCCGTCCATATTTGGCATCCATCTTCCACATACCGTCGAGCGATAATACGGAACCAACATGAGTATCCGGCATTGTGCCAACCACAGTTACAAGGTCATTATAATTTTTCACAGCACATTTCAAAACTGTGTAGCCATTCTCTGTATTTTGATATGTAATTCGCTCTACTACACAACGCAAATGCTCCATAAACGTTTCCTTTCTACCATGGGTATCTATAGACATTTGCAAAATACCACAAGCCGCATGACATCCTTTCGTTTGTCGTACTTTGGCTTATTTACCTTGCAAACGCAAACCTTATTATCCTAAGTATAGTCTGTTTTCGGAATTATATCAAACAAATTCAGAATCCTATCAAAACAAAATAATGTAATGCAAAAAGAGGTGCCGCTTTTTGCGAGCACCTCAAACTTTATCCTATAAAAAAGATTCTGTTTTTTGATTTATTGGCTTAATTTCAGCTCTTTTTTTTCTAATAAAAAGAACCGATAAAATCAGAACTACCGGAAAGACACAGGCAGCCAGCATGCCGGCTTTCAGGTTATCATTTGCATTCTGAGTCACAACCCCAATCACACCAGGTCCAATGGAGCCACCCAAATCACCTGCCATTGCAAGTAATGCAAACATAGCAGTTCCTCCAAGCGGAATTTTACCGGAAGTAATACTAATTGTTCCCGGCCACATAATTCCGACTGAAAAGCCACATACGATACAACCTGCAAGATTTAAAATCGGAAATGGACCTAATGCTGCAAGCAAATAGCAAACAAGACAAAGCACTCCTGAACCAATCATAAATTTTATCAGATCTAATTTTTCACCGTATTTTCCATAAAATGAACGACTAATTCCCATCATGACTGCAAACAGACACGGTCCTACAATATCTCCGAGACTCTTTGGAATATTAAGTGCGGACTCTGCATAAGCAGATGCCCACTGTGCCATAGAAATTTCACTTGCTCCGGCACAAACCATAAGAATAATTGCGATCCAAAAAATAGGGATTTGGAACAATTGGCTGATACTCATACCTTCTCCTTCTTCCGTCAAAGATTCAATCGGACAAGAAAGAAAATTAAAGATATTATACAATGGAATCACTGCCCAAATACATGCAAGAATTTTCCAATTTTCAATTCCGAAAATTGCAAAGAATAAAGTAGAGAGCAAGATTACTCCAACTGAACCCCAACAATAAAATGAGTGCAAAAGACTCATAACACTCTCTTTATTATCAAACGGACATGCTTCTACAATTGGACTACCAAGTACTTCAATAAGCCCACTTCCAATTGCATAAATCATAACACTGACTAAAATTCCAACATAAGGAGAAGGCAGCAGCTCCGGTAAAACAGCCAGCCCAATCAAACCTACTCCGGACAATACTTCAGATACAACAACACTTCTGCGATATCCAATTTTATCTACATACTTTGCACAAAACAAATCCACAAGCAACTGTGTAAAAAAGAACACTGTTGAAATAAAAGCAATCTTACCAAGTGAAATCTGATAAGTCCTGTGAAACATCAAAAACAACAGCGGCACAAAGTTTGCGGTGATTGCCTGAGTGATAAATCCTAAGTAGCAGGCAATTAATGTTTTTCTATACTTGCTTTTCATTAAAAAATTTCCTTTCTGCTTATTTTTTTATTCTACGTTCTTTTTCACAAAAACGTCTACTGTACAATAACACAATCTCACTCTTTTTTCACTGGAATATATCAGATATTTATTGTATAATATCGTAAATTTAAAAATTATGGAGAAGAAATACGGAGAAAAAACATGGATTATAACACCTACTACAATAAAATTTTGACAGATGAAAATATGATGGAAACAATTCAGCATGGTCGTAGCGATTATCCATTTCACTTTTATTATGACAATCTGTCTTTATTTGATTTTAATTGTATCGAATGGCACTGGCATAACGAATTCGAATTTGTGTTTGTTGAAAAAGGAAATGCTATATTTTGGGCAGGAGAAAAACAGTTTTCCATAACTGAAGGACAAGGATTCTGGGTTAATTCCGGAATTCTTCATCGCTTTTATTCTGAAAAAGGAGCCGTCATTCCAAATTTTCTCTTGCTTCCAACATTTATTGCAGCTTCAAACAGCCGAATTTATCAAAAGTACATTGAACCCATTAAAAAATCAGCATTAGATTGTTTGTTTTTTTCACCAGAAATCCCCTGGCAAAAAGAAGCTTTACATGTTATGAAAAAAATAATATCACTCCAAATAGAAGAATGCGAAATGGAACTACTCACCTCTTGTCTTGTACAGGAACTTTGGCATCTGATTTATTCCCATGTAAAAGAAGATTTATCAAAAGAAAAACAAATAAATATTGTCTCATCACAAGGTCGACTGCAACTTATGATGCAATACATTCACCGAAATTTTGACCAAAAACTTTCTTTAGAAGAGATTGCCGAACAGGCCATGGTAAGCAAAAGCACGGCGTTAAACTTGTTTCACAGATATCTTCATGATACACCTGTGCATTATTTGCTAAAATATCGATTGCAGGAAGCAGCAATTCTTTTGACTACAACAAAGAAAAAAGTAATTGTTATCGCTGAAAACGTTGGATTTGAAACGGTTGATTATTTTTGTAAGCAATTTAAAAAATATTATGGAGTGACACCTACTGAATATCGAATTCAAAAAACAGCTACTCTATAATGCTGTAGCTACACGAACTTTAGAATTTGAACTTTTTTGTTTCAAAACCGAATAAAAAGCATAATCTCCGAGTAGAAAGCTATCGGCTGCTTCCTGAAAATAATACAGAAAGCAGCCGATTATTTTTTATCTGTACGAAGAAGGTGTTTTACCGGTCTTCTTTTTGAAACAAGAACTAAAGTAATATTGGTTTGAATAGCCTACTTTCGCACTTATCTCTTTCAATGGAAGACTGGTATTTTTTAATAAACTACACGCTGCTTCAATCCGAATGTCTGTAATTACATCCGAAATATTTTGCTGGCGCTGCTTTTTAAATAGCGCACTAAGGTGCGCCGGACTAATATGTACATTTTCTGCAATTTCGTTCAAGCATAACGTGTTCTCCGGATAATGCTGCTGTATATATTCCAGCGTTGCAGCACAAACATGCTCTTGATGGCTTTGTGTGGAAAGGTTCATTTCATCCGAAATTGTTTGACATAAGTGAAACAGCCATTGGAAAATTTCTGTACTTGTCGAGAATGCATCAAGCTGTTGATACGTCTTAACAATGTCTTTTTCCATATCATTGATGTTAAGCCCCATGTCACAAAGAAATTTCAGTAAATGCCCCAAAAGCTGATAGACACGCAAAAAGATAAATTGTTTGTTTTTATAGCTTTGCGTCAATTCTTCTGAAAATGAAAGAATCCATTTTTTTACTCCATCCAAATCATTTTTACACAACAGCTGGATCAGTTCTTCATTTCCGGAAACCTCATATAACTCTACAGTATAATCTTTGTCTACTGTATCACTGATTGTAAAGATATCTTTCTGTGGAAAGAAAAAACGATATTCCAGTGATTTTAATGCATTTGAATACGAAGCCGACAACGACCACAAATATTTAACAATGCTGCCAATTCCAATATTTACTTCAAAAAGATGATGCTTATACATCTGTATTAACTCTGTCAACAATCCATATGACGTACTGTAGAAGTACTTTGAATTTGAATAATTATGCCCAAGCAGCAACACGATTTCATCAAAGGTTGACAAAGTATGCACCAAAGCAAAGTTTTTATCAAAAAGTTCTCTTATCGTATCCGACATGCTCATTAACTTTATATGATACTCTTCAATTCCGTTTTTTTCTTTGATTTCTACTGCGTTTTGTATTCGAATGACAATCGCCTGATAGTAATGATATTCCAAGTTTAATTGAAGATAATTTGCATAATCTGAGAGTGTATATCGCGCTTCATCGCTTGAAGATTGTATTAATTTATGGAAAAAATTGTCAACCATGATTGGACGACTCTTTTTTAAGATTGCAAGATTCTTCTGCTCTTTATCGAGCATATCAAGCGCATTACGAATGATTTCTTCCAGATAAGCATAATCAAGTGGCTTCTCTATATAATCAAATGCTCCCAGCCGTATCGCTTGTTTGGCATATTCAAATTTATCAAATGCACTGATCAGGATAATTTTTATAGAGGAATTCAGTTTCAGTGCATTTTCGGCAAGCGATAACCCATCTAACTGCGGCATTTCAATGTCTGAAATAATCAAATCTACCGGATTATTCTGCAAATAATTAAGTGCCTGCTGCCCATCATAAGCTTTACAAACAACTTCTGCATTTAAATCAGACCAGCCAATATTATGACAAATCCCATCAACTGAGATATGATTGTCATCTATAATCATAATTTTGTACATTACTAATCCTCCAGTAACTGCGGAATTCTGATATGAATCGTTGTTCCTGAATCTTTATTGCTCTCTACTCTAAGTGTACCATGACCTTGCAAGGAAGAACAGATTCGTGAATTGATATTGCTGATACCAAAATGCTTCTCATAATGAATCTGTTTGGATTCAATGCTTTCCTGAATTTCATTTAATTTCTCAGGAGACATCCCCATTCCATCATCCGAAATTATGATTTCAATCATATCATCATCATATGTGATAGAAATATGGATATGCATATGGATTCCATTGCCTTTTAAACCGTGCTGAATTGAATTCTCCAAAATCGGCTGTAAGGTAAATTTACAAATAAGAAAGTTTTCGATGCCTTCTTCCAGCTCTATATCCCAATCAAACAGATTATCTTTACACAATGCCTCCATCTCCATGTACAAACATGCAATTTCCAACTCTTTTTTAATCGGAATCAAATCATTTGAGGTGCGCAACAGCCCTCTGTAAAAGCGTGATAAATCAGCAAGCATTTTATCTGCTTTGCTAATTTCCCCCAATGACAATAAATTCTGCACAGATGCCAAAATATTATATAAAAAATGAGGATTAATTTGCGACTGCAGCAACTGATAGTTCAATTTTTCTTCTTGTATTTTTAAATTTAGATTACTTTCAAAGCTCGCATTTAACTCTGTAATCATGTTAGCACAAGTAACCGTCAGCGTATCAATTTCATCTAAATGAGAAGAAGCTTCCGGAACTAACTCATTAATCTGTGTTGCGTCTATTACGTCATCCATCTTAAGCTCAGACATAGAATGTGACAAACGATTGACTTTATTTGTCATTTGATCCGCTACCCAGATAATTGCAAACATTGTCAACGGAACCACGATGATGAAACACACGAAAATCATTTTTACAAGAATCGATGCACTTTGGCGAATATAGTAATCCGGTGTCTCAGTAATCAAAAACAGCTGGTTGTGCACCGGCGCTGAAATAATTTCACACTCATTATATGAAATATGAGACGTCTCTCTGTTTTGAGTAAGCGCATTCCTTTTTTCATTAGTCAAAGATGTACCGATTTGTTTTTGATCCGTACTTGCTAAGATGGTTCCTTCTGTGTCTATTATGTAAGAAACGGAAGGATTCTCTTTTGAAAATTCATCCAGATAGTAGCTTAATTCATCACTCGTTATGTGAAGCGCAAAACAATATTGTTGCGAATTAATTTTGGCAGCCCGATAACATGAAAGTACACCTACAGGATTTTTGTTTTTGCTTACTATATACGGAAACTTCACTTGTTTCTGAAACAGCCATTTCGGTTTAATTCCCTGATTAGCGAAATCACTTATCTGTACTTTATAATCTTTCATTTCCGATAAAGAACAAAATGTGATTCCTTCATTTGACACAAAGCTGTCTTCCGGCAGAAAAACATTTACATGATAAATATTAAATGAATCCGCCATCGAAGTAATATTGTTTCGCACCGAAGAAAGGGTATCAAGATATTTTGACATCGGCTGTTCCGAGGTTGTGCATAACACACATAAATTAAAATGAATCGAATCTGCTAAGCTCTCTATCTGAGCCATTCGGTTTTCAAGCAGATTTTGATTTTTTTCACACGCTATTTTAGTTTCTTTTAGCATGTTGTCTTTTGCTATGGTATAAGAAATTTTGTAAGAAATCGCTCCTAATATAAAAAGAGGAAAAATCGCACAGAGAATAAAGCAAATAATTAGCTTTAAGCGAAAATGTTCTTTGATGGTATTGATTAATTTTTTAGCAAACTGCATATCACATATCACTCCTTTCAGCCTAATTCTAATCAAAAAAACTAAAAAATACAATCATTTACATTAAAAACGAAAAATAATATAAATCATGCATAAAAAAATATATTTATTTTTGACCTGTATTTTTTTATGATTAAGCTAACAAAAATCAGTGACAGAAAATTATATTTATTAAACATTGGAGGTAAAAAAAAAATGAAGAAAAAAATCGTTAGTGTATTACTCACAGCAACCATGCTCGTTGGCCTTTGTAGTGGCTGCGGAAAATCAGGGGGAAGCTCAGAAGCTAAGCAAAATGAAGATTCTAACAAAATCACTTTAATGACACAGGACACCACTTATGGAAAAGCATTTGATGAATATATCCAGAAAGCCGAAGAAGCAACTGGTCTGGAAATCGAAACAATTGCGTGTCCAACCAACACAGACGACCGTCAGGCCAAAATCACAACCATCCTTTCCTCAGGCGATGACAGCATCGACGTAATTACAATCAATGATGAAATGATGAGTGCATTTAAAAACACCGGATACTTAGAGCCACTTCAGGATACGGTTATGACACCGGAAGTTATGAAGAATTTCCCGGAGAAATATATGAAGGAAATGACAATGGTTGGCGATAATGCTTATTCCGTGCCTTGTTTCATGGATATTCTTGCTTTCTGGGTAGATGAAGAAAAGATGGCAAACGCAGGTCTTACTGAGATTAAAACAAAAGAGGACTTCGAGAAATATGTAGAAGCAAACTCAGCAGACGGCAAATACGGATATGGCGATGCATGGGAAAAAACTTATGTATTTAACTCAATCGGAACGTTTGTAAACTTATTTGGCGGAGATTACTATGATTGGACTAATCCGAAAACACAGGAAGCGGTAAAATTCATGTACGACATGATGAAGAATAATGAAACTCCGATTTCTCAGCTTGCCGATCAGTATGACCCAATGATGCAGAAATTCTTTGATGGCGACTACGCTTCCATCTTCATGTATGTAGGCGCAATCCAGACTTTTGTTGATTCCGGAAAATATGGTGCAGATAAACAGCACATTGCACCTATGCCAACATTTGAGAACAAAACCGCTTATATGTCTACATGGGGATATGTCCTGAACAGCGCCTCCAAAAACAAAGCAGCCGCAGAGAAATTCCTTAAATATGCTGCAAGTGAACAGGGCGAGCTGGATTACACCGAAATGACTTCCAGACTGCCGGCAAGAACCGATGTATTAGAAAGCGATGAATTGGCTGCAATGAATCTGCCAGGTTTGGATGAAATAAAAGAATATGTTGCAGACACAGAGTTGCTTGCACGTCCTATGGCACCACAGGCAATGGAATTCATCAGCGATATGGGTTCTTTATTCCAGCAGTATGTATCTGATGAATTAACACTCGATGAATTTTGTAAAAAGGCACAGCAATCTGTTGATACTTATGTCGTAAAATAAAGTCGTTCATATCGTATCTCAGAGATTTCACAGGAGGTAAATAGCAATGAAAAAGAAGACAAAGGGACTATGGATCGCATGGCTTCTGGTGCTTCCGGTAGTGATTGTACGAGCATCTACAACACTTTATCCAATCATTATGACCTTTATCAACAGCACTTATGACATGAGCTTGTTAAAAGGAACTGACTTTCAGTTTATCGGATTAGGAAACTATATTAAAATCTTTAGCGATCAAAAATTGTTATCTTCTATTCGATTTACTGTAATATTTACGGTAGTATCCATGTTCTTCCATCTGATACTCGGCGTAATTCTTGCATTAATGTTAAATATGAAGATTAAAGGTAAAAAATTCTTACGTACTATTGTACTGATTCCATGGGCAATGCCAATGGTAGTAGCCGGACTTGCTGCAAGATGGGCATTCAACGACGCATACGGATTAATCAATGATTTAATCCGCAAATTTGTTCCGGACTTTCACTTTGACTGGCTTGTGCATGCAAATTCTGCACAGGGCGCAGTTATCGCAGTTGACTTATGGAAAGATTTACCATTCTTCGCAATTTTAGTACTTGCTGCACTGCAGTTTTTATCCGCTGACATTTATGAAGCGGCAAAGATTGATGGAGCCGGACCGATTCGTTCCTTCTTTTCCATCACATTGCCAAACATTATGAAAACGATATTAAGTCTTTCTATCTTCTTTACTATGTGGCGATTGACAAGTTTTGACTTAGTATATGCGATGACCTCAGGAGGTCCTGGCGATTCAACATCATTACTGGCATATCGAATCATGCAGGAAGCCTTTACAAACCTGAATCTTGGATATGCATCTGCAATCGCGGTTTGCTTGTTTATCGTTATGACCATTTTAAGCTTTATCCAGCTTAAGGCGATAAAGAAATTTGATTAAATATAGAAGGAGATGTGGAAAATGAAACCAAAAAACAAAAGAATTCTGGCATCTGTATTCAAATGGATTTTAATCTTGATCGTTGCCTTTATTATTTTACTTCCATTACTTTGGATTTTTACATCATCTATTTCGCCGGCAGATGAATTGTTTAGTTCCCCAATTCACTATATACCGAAACATCCGACACTCGATAACTATATCCGGATCTTTACACAAATGAATCTGGGCGAAAAGATTTTAAATACCGCAATTATTACAGTGTGCTCATTAATCTTATCAACTGTAATCTGTTTGATGTCCGCTTATGCATTTACTCGTTATTCCGGAAAAGGACTTACTCTTGTATATGCTGCAATCGTGGCTTCTGCTTTGATTCCGGGAATCGTAACCGCAAGACCATTATACGATTTAATGAAACAGTTCGGATTAATTGATACCTTCCCAGGACTGGTTATCATGTACACAAGTGCGTTAATTCCATTTACCATGTTAATTTTAGGCAACTTTTTAAGTGAAATTCCAGTTTCAATGGATGAAGCTGCAGAGATTGATGGCGCGAATATGTTCCAGAAACTGTTCTATATCACTCTGCCTTTAATGAAACCGGCAATTGCAACAATCTTAATCATTAATTTTATCAACTGCCTTAACGATTTGTTTACACCATTGTTTTTTGCACAGAAAATAGAAGTACTCAGTGTTGCAATTACCACAATCCCAAGAGAAACCTCATATAGTATGCCATGGGATTTGATTAGTACCGTTGGATGTGTTATCCTGTTACCAATCGTTATCTTTGTATTAATCTTTGAAAAACAGATTATGGAAGGTGTCATGGCAGGCGGTGTAAAACAATAAACGGAGGAATAAATAATGTCAGATATTTTTAGATTAAAAAACGGAAGATCCAGAGCGATAAATGCAGAAAATCCAACTGGTGAAAAAGGAAAGGGCGGGATGGCAGCAAGCCATCTTGGTCCTTCCCGAAAAGGAAGTCCATGTTTAAAAGATATTATGCCAAATGAAACGGTCGTATTAGCCGAAATGGATGGACCGGGTATTATCCAGCATATCTGGATTACGGTTGATAATAAAACATCAGATGCCGATTGTTATGTACTTCGCGATTTAGTGCTTCGCATGTACTGGGACGATGAGGAAACTCCATCGGTCGAAAGTCCTTTAGGTGACTTCTTCTGCTGCGGTTTTGCAAGAGAATGTCTTGTAACTTCTATGCCAATCTCTGTCGTTCCAAACAGAGGCTTTAACAGCTATTTTGAAATGCCATTCCGCAAAAAAGCAAAAATCACTTTAGAAAATCAACATGATAATCCAATTCCTGCTTTCTTCTATCAAGTAGATTACTGTTTATACGATGAGTTACCAGAAGATACCGCTTATTTTCACGCACAGTGGAGACGTCAAAGAATTACCGAACTTGCAAAGGATTATGTGATTCTGGACAATGTAAAAGGAAAAGGTCATTATGTTGGTACCTATCTTGCTTTGACAACACTTGAGAGATATTGGTGGGGCGAAGGCGAAGTTAAATTTTATATTGATGGAGATGACGAATATCCAACTATCTGTGGTACCGGAACCGAGGACTATTTTGGTGGCTCCTGGAGCTTTGCACATCAGGTAAATGGAAAGACGGTAGAACAAACTTATAATTCTCCATTTTTGGGATACCCTTATTATTCTGCACATGATGAACTCGTGCATAACCCTTATCATAATGATGACTGCCCACCAATGCGAGGCTTTTATCGCTGGCATTTGATGGATCCGATTTGCTTTGAAGAAGATTTAAAAGTTACGATTCAGCAGATTGGAGTATGTTATAAAGGCCTGTTTGAACGACAGGATGATGTTGCAAGTGTTGCTTATTGGTACCAGAGTGAACCACATCAGGCGTTTGCACCGTTGATGGATAAGAAAGGCAGATGGCCTAGATAAGAAACTTTTTAAAATAAAATAGAACCTGCTCAAGCAAATATGTGCCTGAGCAGGTTCTATTTATTTGTTTTATTTTCTTACTTTTAGCTGTCTTTCTGCACAATTGTGTCTGCTTATTCTAAATCTCAACTCATTTTAAATTTCTACTTAATTTTAAATCTTTGCTCAATTTTTACCCTACCACCTTATAGCAGCGGTACTATCACATTCACCCAGAACCAACTCACCGGCATCACAAGCACCATAGCCGGAATCATATCTGCAACTGGAAAATCGTGAATTTTTGCAATTCGAAAACCAGTAGAAAGAAGCAAAAAACCGCCGCATGCCTTAAAGTCTGCAATCATATCCGGCGTAGTCAGTGGGAAAATAAATTTCGCTGCTACAAAGATTACCAAAAAAATCACGCACTGCGGAATTGCAACCACAGCAATCACCATGCCTAAAGTTCCTCCAAAAATCATCGCAGTGAAAAAATCCAGAATTGACTTAGAAATCAAAATTGTATGATCACCGCTCATTCCAGAGTCCAATGCTCCATAGATTCCTGTTCCACTGGCACAAAACAACACAATGATTGTTACAAGCATCGACATATATTCTTCCCTGGACATTGATTTATTTTTATTTGGAAAAAGTTTTCCCACCGGTTTCTCCATGCAAGCTGCCCCATTGTTAATAATTTCTCCCAAATTGACAGCCAAACCAAAAGCAGTCCCAATAATCACTGCAAAAATGACGGCAGGCATATTTTTCATAAGCCCAATGGAACTGACACCCATTCCCATTGAACAAATGCCAAAAATCTTGGTAAGCTCCGAGTTAAGCTTCGTAGGCAATTTATGCCCGAATAATGCTCCAATCACACCGCCGACAGCAATTGACAAGGCATTAATTATCACTCCTATTGGCATATTTTGTTCCTCATCTTCCTAAAATTCAAAAATAAATACAGTGTAAAACATTCCGTTACACTGCAAAATTGACAGTTCGAATTTCAGTTTATCACAAAATCATTTTCAATGTAAGCTTTTTCTTTTTCTGAAGCTTATGGCAGGATTATAGTCCGGAAATCGACAAGACTCTCACCATTACTCCTTCAACCTTCTTTCCTGCAATTCATCTACTGCTTCTTCAATTCTCTCATCGTTTGTACCTGTAAAAGACAAAACAATGGAAATATCATCAGCACTGTTATCCTCTGAAAATTGTTTCGGGTTGTATGCCCATAATTCAAGTCTTACCTGTTTATCCGGGTCTATCAATTCATTAGTCAGCAAGGTTTTATCATAATCTTTCTCACTAATTGCATAGGTAACAACTCGACTTGGATTTAGCATTGTTTTTTCAGAAAGTGCCGTTTCCCCTGCAAAGACCATATTTTCTGTAACTTGCGTCTTATCTATATATCCTGTTTTTCGAACAGGAGTCGTCAAATATACTTTCGCTTTTTCAAATAATTCATCTCGCTTATATTTTGACTCAATAAACTTATTGACACCGTCTTTTGCTACAAGAAATAAATCCGTCGCTTCCAACTGCTTTACTGCTCTGGTCAAGGTCATTGCTGTAAATGGAAGCACTCTTCCGGCTTCTGAAATATACAATCGCTTTTTCTTACTGTACAGATAAAACAAGAACAACTGTTGCGTGGAATAAACAAATTTTTCAATTCGCTTTACAGGTTCATTCTCATCCATGAGCATTGTTCCAATAAAAGGAAGAAAGACCTGCTTATCAGTAATAAACGGTATATTATTTTCTATAAGACTTTTTCTTCGATAATTTGATACCGACACAAGTTCAAATACGACTGGTACATTATCAATCTGCTGTATTTTTACAATTTGTTTTTTCAATGCCGGAAGTGTGGCAAGTTCTTCTGTTGGAGCAAGCATTATACAGCGTCTGTTTCCAATATGTGCTGTGTAAAAATTATAACTTCCTGCAATATAGACAGGCAACGAATCCTGATGATTCCATGCTTCATATTTTATAGAAATCCCGAATACGCTTGTAAGCATATTTCTCGTTCTCCTTTTAACTTATTTTCTTTCATTTTAACTTAGGCAATGTTAAAAATCAAGCTTTTGAGTTATTTTAAATTTTTCTAAAATTCTTTTCTCCGGAAACGTGAAGATATCAAAAGTCATCACTACATTATCAGCTACGATCCAGCCGATATTACAGAGAATGGACTTACCAGTAAGAGAGCACAGGCAATCAGTTTGGAACTTGCGAAGCAGATGGTTACCGGATATCAGGCACTGGTGGTTACTCATACCGATGGTCACAATGAGTCCGGAAATATCCATACTCACATCGTTATCAACAGTGGGAGGAAGACTGCAGTGGAAAGGCAGCCATATATGGATAAACCACATGAGGAAACTGCCGGTTACAAACATCAATCCACTGATAAATTCATGAACACATTTAAGAAAACAGTCATGGATCGGTGCCAACAGGAAGGGCTTCACCAGATAGATCTTCTTGCTCCGGCTGAAAGGAAACGTACTGAGCATCAGTGCAACACCTTACCAATGGAAGCATATGAGCGGCCAGAGAACCTGCAGAAGAAATACGGATGAAACCAGGATTGTAATGCTCCAAATCTGGCAAAGATTGTACAAATTAAGCCCGATCCTTTTTACACCGGATCTGACCGGTCCATTCTATCAGAGAGGAAGCTGCATGGAAAAACAGATGTCCTGCCAGAATCCAATTTCAAAACTTTGGATGCCGTCAGATATCTTAAAAGCAGATCATCATCCCTTCCGGCTACATGAAAATGATGCCGGTGCTGATGTATTCATGCCTTATGATTGCGTATTAAAGCCAGGCGAGGTTGCAAGAATTCCACTTGGATTCGTTCTCATCATCCCGGATGGATTTGCCGGATATGTCTTTCCTCGAAGCAGCATGGCAGCAAAAGAACTGGTATGCGAACTTCCACCGATCGACTCCAGTTACCGTGGTGAGATCCATGCCATTATCAGCAACGTGAGCACATCTTCTCAGACCATTCATAAAGACACATGCGTCGGTCAACTAGTGATCACACCGGTCGTGATCGCAGACTTTGTCCTGAACCTTGGTGAAGAACGAGTAACCTGGGCATTCGTAAGCACTGGAGAATAATACTATGATTACATTTGGAAGAAAATTAAAACACTTAAGACAGAAAAATCATCTCACCCAGAAAGAACTCGGCTTGGCTGTTGGATTTCCAGACAGCTGTGCTGATATCCGAATTGCTCAGTATGAAAGCGATGTCCGAACACCGAAAGAGGAGCTTATGAAACTCTTCGCATCAACACTCGGTGTTCCTGTTGAACTCTTTACCGTACCGGTACTCTCAGAATCCAGGGAGTATGAGGCGGGGAATATTGGAGGTATGAGTTAGGGGCGGAGCTGGAATGAATTAACTTTAAAAAAAGGCAACAAGACAATGCAATCTCCGCATTGTCTTGTTGAGCCTTTATATTAATATTCTATAAACTTCAAATGACCCATTCCTAATATTTCAGTCTTACCACCTACTACCTTCAGTGAAATTCCTTTTATTTCTTGAGGTAATGATGAAATCTGATCCATCTCTTTTAGCGACTTAATAAGCTTTACAAAAGTCATTCCGAGTTTTCCCAACAGTTCTCCATTCTTTTTTAGTATCATATAGGAATCTCCATCATCCAAAAGCGACACTGGATAAAGCCCATCCTCAAGCTTCTCTATTTCTTTGATATCCTCTTTCACGACACAAACATGAGTAACCCCATACATATTTCTGCATGTCCATCTCTCACTTCCAGTATACAAAAATTTGTAATAATCACGGTCGGATATCTTTAAATGATAAATCTCATTATTTTCAGCCAGTACCTTCCAAGCCTTAATATTCTTCTCGTTGCATCCGTTTTTCAGTGCTTCACTTGATATAAATACACATTTCTTTTTCGAATATTTTTTGTAATCATCTACTAATGAGAGTATAATAACATCACCATCATCATATCCGTGTGCTATTCCTTCAACAAGAAGTGTTCCGGAAACAAACGCCATCTCAGCTGGATTATCAAAAAAAATCACCGTATCATTGGGTATGAAACAATCTTCTCTAAAATCTGTTAACTTAATTTCCTCAATAATATGTGTAGTTACTGCTCTTTTATACTTGACTTTGTTAACATAATCTGAATCTATCATCTCCGTTTCCATTTTCAGAATAGGTTTTTTGATTGTATGAATATTTCTCTTTTTTTCTATCTTTTTGGCTTTTCGAATTACCTTTAACGTTTTTTCTATTCCCACATCTTCTACAAATCCCCAGATAGGATCACATAAGCCATCTTCTTCTGGATACTTTAACCGCTTATATCCTGTGACAACCATTTTACGTCCTGTATTCGGATCAATCTTGTATTTTTCATATTTTGGTTCTGGTTCAGGTTTCCTATAGACTGCTGCTGGAGGTGTTTTATGGTCGATACCATCATTTCCTGGATCTACAACATACTGGTTCATCTCTTTATCAGAAATCATGTCAACAATATAATATCTTGGTAACTGATCTGGTCTACCATATAAACTGCTTTCAACTTCACTGGTCATCCAATAGGATGCATTGTTTCTGGAATAATCTGGATTGCATTCTTTTAAAAGGGGACATCTCTCATTAATACAAGCACATACCACTTTGCCTTTAGTCTTTTTATATCCCCAACAAGGATCATTTTTGGCATAAATGCACCGCATCTCTGTATTTAAGATGCTAATCTGCTCCTTTTGAAATGGTGCAATTAGATTATCTACTTGATTGCGACTTTCTATGTACTTTAACAGCTCATAATCTTGAACTTGTTTTACAAATTCTGGGTCATGAAAAGAATATTCTGTTCTGCACAGGAAAACATTACTCCCAACAACAATATTACTTGTTTCCATAAGACTACTCCTCTTTTATAATGTTCTCTTTTGAGTTTGGAGGGTCAATTTCATAAGCAACTTTTAAATTTGAATATGTCCATACACGAAAGACATCGTCAGGCATACGATTCGATCTAATTTTCATACGAAAAACAGTGTCTGCGTCAATATAACAAGAGACCTGAAGAACTTCATCGCTAAATCCTCTCAATTTTACGGGAAAATATTCTATGAAAGTCTGTGTATCCGCATCCTCACCGTCTGATAAGATGAATCTTGCTTCATCGCCAGATTCAATCACTCCAAACTTAACTTCTTTTTCTTCTGTAGGAACTCTCTGTCCTGCTTTAAGCAGTGGATAAAATCGATTATTAAACTGAATGATACCTATCGATTTGCTAAGCATATAGCATCCCGGTCTGAATGCAATCTGGGCAGCGCCAGATGCAATATCCCACATAGCAGTTCTCGGAAAGATTAATTTGTCCCTATCAAAATACTCCAATAGCCTAGTCTGTAACGGTCGGAGTCGGCTCGATCCACCTTCACATATGATACAGTCAATAGATTCCCTATTCATCCCTGCGTCTGAAAGAGCTACTAGTAATTTATCAACTGCTTGATCCACTTCGTTTTCAATCAATAATGAAAAGAATTCATAATCAATAGATTCATTAAACATTCCCAATTCTTCAATATCACCTGGAGAAAAGACACTTACTTTTTCCTCATCTGCCAAGTCACATTTTGCTTGTTCACATATATCTAGAAGCATCAGCTGTGACTCTGGTTTTAGAAGATCAAATTTGATATTCTTATCACGTTTTCTTGCGACTTTCAAGCATATCTTCTCTGCAATTTTTCTGTCAATATCATTTCCTGCAAGCGACATCCCCGTCTTCGATAATTCACTTACAATATTATTCTGTACGCAAAGAACAACCACATCCAGAGTACCACCACCCCAGTCGAATACTGCAACATTCTTGTATTTTTTCATATCATCCAGCTTACTACAATACGCAGAAGTCGGTTCACTAATGAACATTGAAACCTTTATTCCAGCCTTTTTAGCAGCTTTACGAACATTATTCTTTTTTTTCGAGGAGAATCCAGCTGGAACAGCCACAACCGCCGTTTCAAGATCCATTGTTCCATTACTTCTATCCCTTACATTTTTCTTTAATGCTTTAAACAGTTCTGCAGCAATATCAATCGGCGACCATTCTCTTCCAGCAACATTCCAGCTTTTATCTTCATCGATAACCGATTTTATAGAAGAGAATACTTGAAACTTTTCATAATCCGTAATGGTTTTCTTTGCTTCAAGACCCGTTTTTACTTCCCCTGTCTGTTTGTTTATTGCCACGTAAGAAGGCAGAGGATGTATTCGCGAACTAGAATCTCCAATATTCTGCGGTTCACCAACCATTTCTCCATTTATCTCAGCTATAGCAACAACAGCACTGTTTGTTGTTCCAAAATCTATTCCAAAAAAGTTTGCCATGCTCTAATCCATCCTTATTCCTTTTTTTTCAAGAGATTTGAATACACGTTTCAACATTTCTCTGTATATTTCACCTAGCTCAGCATTCATTTCCATATTTTCTGATCTCTTCATCTGTCCATATGTCAACTTTAAATCTTCTGCTATATCCTTTAGAATTCCTTCTTCATCATTTTTCTTTAATGCCGTGAATGCATCATTAATTGATTTTCTTTCATCAATCTCTTCTGCCGCTTTTTCCAGATCTTTCTTTTGAATCTCTATATTATCTTTTAGTGAACGAATATTACTCTGAAGAATTTTTTTCTCACTATTTAAATTACTTATATCATTTTGTAATCCATCAATTGTATCTTCCAATCTTGCAATCTTATATTCATCATCCCGTACCTGTTTTTCTACGGATTTGTAATGTTCTACGATTACCATCATATCCTCTATTTTACTCTTCGGAATTTTTGCCTCTATTTTTTCTGTCTTTATCTGATTCTCAGCTAACCTGACTCCACTTGTCGCCCACTGTCTGATTCCTTTATACTTTTCTTCCTGTTCATACAAAGTACTCTGTAACAAAATTTCTGCAAAACGTTTTTGTATTTCACCTGTTTGTCTAAATGTTTCCCACCTCGGATAATTCTTTATTTCTGCAATATCATTTACAAAGTAATCTAATATTATCGGTTCATATATCCTTGAAGAAATCGGCTTTTTATCATCGTCAACCATAGACACCAGTTTTGAAAGAATATTCCCTCTCTGGATTTCCATATTTCCAACATTCATAAATGATAAGCCTAACAGCCCAGCTACAAATTTCAAGCCATTATTATTCTTATTTAACAAAATCTCTTTATTCTCTCTAACTTGTTTCCACACGCTCTGAAGATCATTTTTAGAAACCCCTTCCAAGTAATCAAAATAGTTAGCCGCACGGTCAATATCGACGCCATTCACAACAATCGTTATCAACTCATCACTAGATTTATGGTTCTTCAAATATTCCGTAATAGAATCAGCATACTTTACTTTCATACTGTCATTTTCCGGTTTTTCAAGAGCTCCTATTAACACTGTCTTAACTTCTTTAATTTCCATCCTTTATACTCCTCGTATAATCAGTTTCTTCTACATTTTTTATTAAAAATCATCTATCCTATATAAATAATAAAGCTGTTTTTTTGACATATAATTTTTTTGACAATTATTTTAGACTGATATGTCTGTACTGCACACCTAAACGATCACTGACTTTGTTTGATTTATATTTCAAATATTTTGCTCTATCTCATAACCTTATCCAATAAAGCCTGGTAACTGTCTACTACATCATAAACCACATTATCACCACTAATCGCCTTAAAGTGTTCTCTTGCGCAATGAATCTTTGCATCTTCGATGCCCCTGAGTTCCAGTGTGTCCATAGAACCTTTTGTCTCTGCGACAAAATAGATATGCTTTACAGCGCCTTCTTTAAAAGCAATCGCCCAGTCCGGATTATAATGTCCTACTGGTGTGGAAATATAAAATCCATCCGGAAGTTTCACATATACCGCAACATCTGATGCTACATCCAATTCCTGTGCAAACTTTCGTTCATTTGTGGAATCATAAATAATGTGATCAAACAGATGCTTGTCTGCTTTCATAGCATTCACATCCAGCTTACCTTTTATAGTTGCATCAGTGAAAATGTCTGTGTCATATTTATCATCCAAAACATCATATGTAATATGTTGAATAATTGCTGTTGCCTTTTCATTATTAATCAACTTCCCAGCCTGAATAATAAACTCTTCCGGATTATCCTTAAACTGATTGAATACTGTAGGCTGAATTCCGGTAAGAATTTGAATGACAGCCTTTCGAGTAAGCCCTGTTTCCTCAACTAACTTTCCGACAAGATCATATTTAACACTGGAATTTGTCGCAACCTTATGCTCATCATATGTTCCTGACTTTTGTTTCTCAAATGATGAACCTTCTAACAATGCATCCTTTGACTTAATCTCTTTCATGGATCCAGTCTCAACCTTAAAGAATATCTTTGGTACACGAAGCTTGTTGTCAAGAGCTACAATTGACTTTCGAACTAATTCATCAGTATCAAAGTCAACTACATATGCTGTTCTGGCATTAATTTTACTCCATAATGCCTTAAATTCTGGCATCGCAAGTTTATCTGGATCAACCTTAAGTTCAACATTATTACTTCTGGCATTCTCCGGTTTCATCTTCGTATCATCGTAAATACTATCAATAATCAGCATCAGATCCGGTTTATATTGATCCATCTCGGTTCCAAAGCTTACTTCACCATTTGCTTTGTCTTCATAGAATTTATCTGTCAACGCATCATTTTCATCAATATAATCCATCTTGATCATATAATGAATCAGTTTTCTCGCCATGGATGCATCTATCGTTTCTTCATTACCATCCTTATCATGCACCCTTGCATTTTCAAAAAGGATTTCTGTAACCTGACACGGTCTGTTTCCAACAGCCTCAGCGATTTCAGCCTGCAGCCCCTTTGTAAACTTATCGTAGCTCTCACTTGCAATTACAGTAAGCACATTAATATTATGAACATCTGCACCAAGAGCATTCTCATCCATACGATCGCCATCTTCATTTACGCAAAGGCGCATACCGCGACCAACTTCCTGACGCTTACGAATCTCACTGCTGCTCTGCTTCAAAGTACAAATCTGAAATACATTCGGATTGTCCCATCCTTCTCTAAGTGCAGAGTGAGAGAAAATAAATCTTACCGGTGACTTCTGCGGATTACGATCCAAAAGAAGTTCTTTATTTTTCATGATCAGGTCGTATGCATCAACATCGTCTGAAGAAGTTTCGCTACGTTTGATCTTACTGTTAATCATACGCCCTTTTTTATCAATAGAAAAATATCCGGCATGTGTTTTTGCGGCTCTGATGCTCCGCAAATACTTAAGATAATCGTCCTCTCCGATTTTAAGCTGAAGATTCTGCAAAACATCCTCATATTCCTGCTCAAACATATCTGCAAAAATACCATTTACAGGATTTCCGGATTCATCATATTTTCTGTAATGATCAACTTCATCAATGAAAAACAGTGATAATACCTTAATTCCTTTATAAAACAACTGACGTTCCCGTTCAATATGCGAAAGGATTGTTTCTCGAATCTGGATTCTGCGAAGTTGTTCCTCACTTACTTTACCAATAACATCCCCTGCATATATTTTAATACCATTGATAAATTCAAGAGAATCATCACGACCATCAATACTCTTTACAACAAAATTATTCTTATATTCTTCTAGTTCGCCAGAGTTCGGATACAAATTAAAACCTATCCCGACTTTTCTCGAAACCGTCTTTACTCCTGACGCCCCTTTTGTATGGAACTGAATTGTTGCCGTCGGATCCGCTTTGGAAAGATTAATTCCCTCTAAATATACGTAACTGTCTGTGGCAGTTGTTCCGGATTCCTGGATACCCTTAACTGCAATCTTTTTAACCAATTTCTTATTATACGCTTCCATGGCATCCAAACGATAAACCATATTGTAAATGCTGTCGCTCTTATGCGTAGCGGAATAACGTAGCGTCATTAAAGGATGAAATTCCTCCAAATTCTTCTTTGTCTGCTTACCTTCTACAGACTGTGGTTCATCAATAATAACAATTGGATTCGTCTTAGCAATAATATCAATCGGTCTTCTGGATCTGAATTCATCCAGCTTCATATAAATCCTTCGCGCATCCTTACCTTTCGCATTAAAAGCCTGAGAATTAATAATCATTACATTAATTGAATTATCCGATGCAAATCTGTCAATCTCTGTAAGCTGAGAAGAATTGTAAATAAAAAATCTGATTTTCTTTCCGTATTCCTCTGCAAAATGCTCCTGGGTTACCTGAAATGATTTATATACACCCTCACGAATAGCGATACTTGGAACGACAATAATGAACTTACTCCAACCATAATGCTTATTCAACTCATACATAGTTTTGATATACGTATATGTTTTACCAACACCAGTCTCCATTTCAATAGTCAAATTATATGTGCCTTCCAGCTTCGAAGAAGGCTCTATTTGATTGTTTCTCTGTATTTTTTGAATGTGATCCAGGATAATCTGATTATTTAGTTCTGGTACAATACGCTGATTGCTCCAACCCGTAAAATCCGTTTCATCAAACATATTAGATTGAGAATATGTCTGACCAGATTCCTGCATCTTTCCCTGATATCCTCTATCCATCATGTAAGAAGGAGTCAAATATGGCTGTCCTGCAAAAACATCTACTACCGCTTTTGCAGCATCAGCCTGAAACTTCTGATGCTTAAATTGTAGCTTCATTGTTTTATCCTCCTTAAATTACTTTCACTGTTGTATCTGGTGCCATGAGTTTAAAGATTTCACTCACATTAATCTTTGAAGGACTTCCAGTAAAACTACTATCTCTAAAAACTGCACGAAGCGGCTGCTTCTTTGCAATTTCCTTAATTACGGAATCAGGAATATTTTCGTCAAAGCAAGCTATCAAATCCCCGTTGTTGTAATTATGAACTATATATCCATCTATTTTCTCAGAACTATATGGTAATGATAAAGGAAGGCCCCACTCTAAAAGACAACCAAATAATAAATCAAGAGCTGTACGATCTGATTTAACGTTAGATTCCAGCTGATTAAGAAATCCCTGTGAATAATCTATCGGTGCAAAATATACTTCATTCATATTGGATTCGTCTAATTTGAAAACGCGAAAACCTCTATCGAATTTAGCTTTAGGATTTTCCTCTGCTATTTTTTTTGCTGCACGTCGAATACGTTCTTTTCCTATTTCACATATATTTTTATATCCAGCTTTATATGCTTCGCTATTTTCATCCACAGCTTCAGGCAATTGTACTAAGATAAATTTCCTTTTTCCAAAATCATTCGCATTTAATGCCATAACAGCATTAGCTGTAGTTGCTGAACCACTGAAAAAATCTAAAATAATATCATTCTTTTCAAGAAGCATACTTTCAATGTATTTAATCAGATTTAATGGTTTAGGATAATCAAAGAATTTACCTTCAAATATATCCATAACTTCCCTCGTTCCCCTTGCCGAATTAGCCCCATCAATATTTAACAAATTCTGATACGAAATAGTTCTAATAATCGGTTTGTCCTCGTTGTTTACTTTTTCATATTGTTTAAAATAAACTGACCATTTTCCATCAACTTGTTTAGTTACAATAAATCCATTTTTTATTCCCCATGCAACTTTACTTTCAGACCATCTCCAGTTCCAATGTTCTTGTTTTTGAATACTATTTCCTGGATATAACAAAGTTCCATCCGGCATTTCTATTTGATAATTCAAAGCTTCTGAATAATGATTTCCTGTCATTCTTCTATCAAGTTTATTTAATACATATCCCCCACGTTTTTCGAAATGCTCATCGTGGTTAGTGTATTTATCACTATTAGAAATAGTTCGATTTAAAAACTTACAACGACTTTTATTTTTAGAAAAAACAAGAATATTTTCTGTCACCGTTTTAATATCATCACCGGTGTTAGAACCCGGTGTAGATTGCCAAATTAAATTTGCCACAAAATTCTTAGCACCGAATATTTCATCTGCTATTTGTTTCAGATTAAATAATTCCTCATCGCCTATACTAATAAAAATAGCTCCGTCATCTGAAATTAAATTTCTTGCCAACATAAGTCGAGAATACATCATTGAACACCAATCTGAATGAAAGCGACCATTACTTTCTGTGTTTCTAAATAAACGATTTCCCTCCTCATCAATTTCGCCAATTTCACCAGAATATTCATCTTCTGTCATCTTAAAATCATCGTTGTAAATAAAATCATTTCCTGTGTTATATGGTGGATCTATGTAAATCATTTTCACCTTATTCATGTAACTTTCTTGGAGTAACTTTAGAACTTCAAGATTATCACCTTCAATATACAGATTTTCTGTATTATCCCAGTCAACGGATTCTTCTTTACATGGCCGAAGAGTCTTACGAATTGGTTTATTAGCTTCTACAATTGCTGCTTTTTTCCCAACCCATGTGAATTCATAAGCTTCATCACCCTCAAGAATATTACTAGAAAACATCTGCTTTAAAAGTTCAAAATTAATAACTTTTTTATAAACCTTCTCTTCTGAAGTACTTTTTTCTTCATCCAACATTTCAGTAATACAATTAGGAAACAATTCACCAATCTTTTCTATATTCTGCGCGGTCATATCAACTGACTCCATCCTCATCTTTTCCACCTTATAAAACCTCCAATTTTTTCTTCAGTTTTTTCAATTCACTATTCAACTGCATCTGCTTATTCAGTTGTTTTTCCTTCTTAATCTTTTTCTGAAGATTTGCAATCTGCTTTCCTAGTGCTTCTTTCTCTTCTTCTCTGGCAACTGTATCCTTTAAAGATTCTCCTTCTTCTGCTGCCTGCAGTTTATCCCCTGCAATTTGCTTTACAAAGTTCTCATAAACAGAATCAACATCCAGACCTTCCAACTTTACTGGTAGTTCTTCTTCCATCCATTCTGTATGGTAATACTTGTTTACCTTAAAAGCAGCATTTCCCGAAGCAGCCGCTTCTTTATATCCGATCCATGCCTGGTACTTTCTCTGATACTCCAAGAGGAACAAAATATGGTATGGTATTTCTCGATCCATCTGACGAAGCATCCCTTCATCAAGCGTCTGATCGTTGAGCTTGACTTCGAATACTTCTATCTCTGTCACATTTGTCCCCGGAGCAAGATTCAACGTTGTTGTTGCAATTTTATTTCTCCAGTAAATTGTTTTTACCTGATCCACAAATACTTTCTTTAACGCAGGTGATATTTCCAAATTTTCATAAAATTTTTGTTTCGGAATTCTTTTATTAAATTCCGTAGTTTTTGGTAATCCCAGCATCTAATCACCCACCTCTCCTATTTCACTACAAGGAAACAAATCAATTCAAAGTCATCCAATCCAGACACATCAGACATAAGAGCCGATGTTCCACCGGCTGAAAACAGACTGTCAATATCACTTTCTTCTTTTACATCAATGATAGAATTGATGGCATCACTGAGTAAATCTGACATCTCAGCCATATTGCGTCCATCTTCTGTTTCTTCGTTGAAGATTGTATAAACTTCTTTTATTGGTTCTTTCTTTCCTCTGCAAAGAAGTCTGACATCGTCTAAAAGCTTCTTCGGATTTAGATAATCGCAGATAATCTCTCCATCTACACCAATGTAAACCATATAAAATGGATGAATACGATTCTGGTTATCAATATTCACGCTATTATTTACATTTCTGAGAACGAAAATAACTCCTTCAGGAAGTTCTTCTGTTGCTGGAACTACTGCATGAAGTCCTCTTGGCTTCGTATCCATATCTGAATGAGTCTTAAGATACTCCAATAAATCTAAACGGAATTCATTTAAACCAAGATCCATGATGGAAATACCGTCTGACATTTCCTCGATATCTACGACTTCCTCCTGCAGTCTCTTCAGCTGCTGTTTTCTGTATTCCAGGTCTCCCTTTTCCTCTGCATTAATAAGATCATCATCACCGGTAGATGTCATAACAGATATTTTCATTCTGGTTTCAACTCTTGATTTCAGATTAATATAATCATCCAGTGTCATATCCGGCCAGAAGTTTACAAGCTGAATATAGTCATTTTTACTTCCAATACGATCCACACGACCAAATCGCTGAATAATACGAACCGGATTCCAGTGAATATCATAATTTACAAGATAATCACAATCCTGCAGGTTCTGTCCTTCTGAAATACAGTCTGTAGCAATGAGAATGTCGATATTAAAATCATTATCAGGCATTAACATTACCTTACCCTTTGATAATGGTGAGAAGCAAGTAAGTACATTGTTGAGTGTTGCCTTCAATCCCTTTATCGTTGATTTGCCATCTGTAGTACCGGTAATAATTGCCGTATCCAATCCATATTTTTTCTTTACAAAAGCACTTACATTCTCATACAGATAATCTGCTGTATCAGAAAATGCTGAGAAAATAAGAATCTTCTTGTTTCCTTCATTAATCGGATGCTCAATCTTTTTCGAAATCAGATCAAAAAGCGTCTGCAGTTTTGTATCATACTCTGGCGTAATATCTTCTATCATCAATGTCAGAAGTTCAAGCGTATCTGCATCTGCGTTTAATTCTTCTCTCCAGCTCTTATAATCCATATCAGCAAGATCGAGCTTTACCTTTTTACCTACAGTAAAATAGTCTGTATTTCCATCGTCCATATCAAACTCATCATCTGATGCTTCATACATGTCAATATCAGCCATGCCATATTTTTCAAATTTATCTATAGCTGCTATGGTGCTCGTAATAAGCTCCCTGATTCTTTCCAAAGTGAGTTTAAAAGAATATACTGAAGACTCCAGTCGTTTCAACAAGTTGATACTCATAAGTCTTCTGATACCTTCCTCACGCCCTCTCTGCGTAAGGTTCACTCCTTTGTTATGCGTCAAATCCATATACTTATCCAACCTGCTTGGGAAAATATAGTTTGACGGTGTATAGATACATAACGTAAGCAACATCAACTGCTCATAAATCTGATTGTAGTTGATTGCTGATTCTAAGGATGTGAGATTTGGTCTTAAAGATATCGGTTTCAACCTCTCCGGAAATTTACCAATCTCAGCTGTACTGTAATACTTTTCAATGTGCTTTCGAGATCTTGCAATCGTTACACTATCCAGAACTTCAAAGAAATCAAAATCCAAAGTTCTCAAAAGAGCATCTGTGGTTCTATCTTCCGGATCCAGTTTGCTCCATGCATTAAATGCCTTCTGAGCCTGCCGAAAGATATCCTCCAAAGATTTACTTGTATTAAGCTTGCTGTCTAGATTCTCAGCATCGCCTTCATATGCAATCGCCAGCTGGTTTCTCAGATCCACAAATCGATTATTAACCGGTGTAGCAGAAAGCATCAGGACTTTCGTCTTAACGCCTGCACGTATCACTTTATCCATCAATTTCACATATCTATTTTCCACAGTATTGGCATGTGTACCAGCACCATTACGGAAATTGTGTGATTCGTCGATAACAACCAGATCATAATTGCCCCAATTCAACCGATCCAGGTCAAGTCCGTTTGAAAATCCACCATTACGCGACAAATCTGTATGAAACAGGACATCATAATTCAATCGATCAGTAGCAATTGGATTGTTTACATAATTATCCTTATAAGTATTCCAGTTCTCAGCCAATTTCTTAGGGCAGAGGACAAGAACACTCTTATTTCTATTTTCATAATATTTAACAACTGCCAGTGCTGTAAAAGTTTTACCCAAACCTACACTATCAGCCAGAATGCAGCCATTGTATTTTTCCAGTTTATTGATAATAGCGAGCACAGCATCTTTTTGAAAATCATAAAGCATATTCCAGATTTTACTTTGTTTAAATCCAGTTGCTTCGTTTGGAAGCACATCCTCAGAAATATCATCCAGGAATTCACTAAACACATGATACAATGTCATAAAATAAATGAATTCCGGTGAATTCTCATTGTATGCAGATGACATATTCTCGATAACAATATCTGTAACATCCTGCAGTTTTTCCTTATCATTCCAAATATTGTCAAATATCTGCATATACTGTTCAGTAAACGGGGACTCCATCCTATTGACCATATTATATGCGTTATTACCACGATCACACCCTATGTCAACGGTCGTGAATCCATTCAATGGCATATAAGCAACTTTTTCTTCCTTACTCTCCACTGTCATAAAACCAGCCATAGCCTCACCAGTAGTATTGGATCTAAATGTAGCCTTCCGTCTGATCCATTCAGCACATTCCTTGGCAATGGCCTTCTGAGTCATTTCATTTCTGAGCTTAATCTCAAACTCCGTTCCATAGAGACTCCGCTCTCTACCGATACGAGGAATATAAAATTCTCTCTTCTGTTTGCTAGCCTTTTCCGTCACAAATGTAGGTGATGTAAAAATAAATCTCAATTCATCTACATTTTCCAACTGTTTTTTCAATTCATTATAGGCATACATAGAAAAGCAGGCTGCAGCAATTGCAACCTTACTGCCTTTCTTCATTGTAACCGCCATATCATCACGAACAATATCTGTGACATTATTAAATACTTTCATGCCCTGTTCCTCTATTTCCATAGCTTCCTGATATATTTTTCTGTAGCAAATATTTTAGAATAAATTATATCAACTATTCTATTCTGAATTACAAACAATATCAATCTTTTCCCTATATATTAAGCAACCTTATTTATACTGCATCATCAATCTTCCGACTTCCGTTTTCATCTGTTCCACTACTTCATCAGACCCTGCAATCTTGATATCCTCTCCGAGGGAAATAATCCATCCCAAAAACTGTCTACTGACATGAAGACCCACATTTACTGTAAAGTGATCTTCATCCGCCGGAAACATCATTACATCTTTTCCAAACCGATCAACAATCACACCTGCCAAACTATTTTTCACAAAAAGTTTCACTGTCTGTTCTTTTCCACCGAACATTCCAAAACTCTTTTTAGCATAATCCGCCATATCTAATTTTTTAAAATAGTCTTTTCCTTCTCTGCTCTCATTTGACAGCTTAATATGAAGCATCTTATCTACGCGATAATGTTTAATTTTTTCGGCATCAGAATCATATCCTACCAAGTAATAATTTTCATCATCCCAGGAAAGGCCCCATGGACTAATATGGTACCATGCGCCATTATGTCTCAGTTCCATTTCCTTTTTGACATTCCACTGATAATACTGAAATTTTATCTTTTTGTTTTCAGAAATCGCATTATGAATCGTATCCACAGTGTAATAAATACTTTCATTCATTGTCTTGATTCTACCAGATACATAGACTTGCCTCTGCAGCTTCTGTGCATCATATTTGCTAACCAGCATTTCTAATTTTTTTATCAACGCATTGGTTTTCTTTTCTGTTATAAACCTGGATGACTGGATAGCATCTACCAAAAGCCTTAACTCTGGTAATTCAAATGCACGATTTACAACATGATAATGATAGCGATTTACAACCGGCTCACCTTCTACTTCAACACCAAGGACGCTCAAATCTCTTAAATCTGTATATATGCTTTTTCTATCTGCAGTCACATCATATGTCGCCAATTCTTCCATAATCTCAGGCATAGTAATATAATGGTCATCATCTGTTTTTTCCAGCATAATCTGCGCCAGTCAATACAGCTTAAATTTCCAGTTTGTTCCCTTCGGCATGATGAACTTCTCCCTTCTGCCAACAATATTTTAAGTATATCATAAGTGGGAGATATATTGTGCATCTTTTCACATAAATCTTTACGTTTTAAATCTAGTTTTATACAAAATGTAGGTTCGATTTCCATTAATTATCATGCAGGAACTTAACTACTGCAACAATTATAACGATAACGCCAATCCAAAAGAATAATTGAAATGCCCCTCCAAGTTCAGAAGCAAAATCATTCAAAAAAGCAAATATCAGAAGAATGATCGCTCTCAATCCTTCACAACCCAATTTTCCATCTTTCATAAGTCACACTCCCTCAAAGCTACACTTCCTATATCTTAAGAAATACAGCATAATTTTTAATCCATAAATATTTCTTCTACCAGCGACATACATTCAGAAAGTTGATTCACAAAGGGCTGTAATGTTTTTCTGGTTTCTTCTCGTTCTGTCTCTGTGCACTCTGAAAAAGTTTCATAATGCCTGACAACCAAAAAAGGACACCTTCCATTGGTATTTCTACCAAAAGAGAAGTGTCCCTTTATACACCTTATTTTTGAAAAATGCTCCTCAAAAATAATCAATATTTTACTTGTAAATAAATAAGTCAAACAGTCAAGAATCCATAGAGTTCCTTATTCTGTTTCCTTATAATCCATACATCATTATTTCAATCTATACAGCTCCAGACCGTTTCATGTAGCTCCATGTCAATCCGTAGAACCACTTTTCCTGATTGGACGTCTATGACTACCAAACCGAACTCTTTTTTCTGGATTAGTACAGCTTTGCACCTGCTGGGATTCTGTCATCAACCATCAGAAGATGAAGTTTTTCTTCGCCCTCTTCCTCATGGATTGCACTAAGTAACATTCCACAGGAATCAATTCCCATCATAGCTCTTGGCGGCAGGTTTGTGATAGCGATCAGTGTTTTTCCAACCAGTTCTTCTGGCTCATAATAAGCGTGAATACCGCTTAAAATGGTACGATCTGTGCCTGTTCCATCGTCCAGAGTGAACTGTAACAGCTTCTTGGATTTCTTAACTGCTTCACATGCTTTTA